>Ga0065708_1000002_pt1 | contig 222196 bp, 156 predicted proteins | sample Hoacrofraction12_2_FD_59095 | JGI IMG/M metagenome (GOLD analysis project Ga0065708, IMG submission 59095) | Hoatzin crop microbial communities from Cojedes, Venezuela, sample from fiber fraction 12 v1 | ecosystem: Host-associated > Birds > Digestive system > Esophagus > Crop | place... | reverse complement strand
AGCCTACCTTAAGCCGTCTGGGCAGGGGTAGTGCAAATGAGCGAAATAAACAAAAGGAAACCCCGTTTCTTTTGTTATTTCCAAATGCAGCCTACCTAAGCCATCTAGGCAGAGGTAGTGCAAATGAGTGAAATAAAAAAAGTCGCGCTCTTTATCGTCCCGATACCATTAGGGCGCACCCACCATTGCAGATGAGTGCGCCCGAAACGATTTCTGCGCGTGGCAAGGTAACTGCGATTATTTCACTACGAACTTGCTGCCGTTGCGCACGTAGATGCCGCGGGGCAGCCTGGCCGTGCCATTCACGCGCACGCCAGTCGTCGTATAGATAGCATTGACGCTCTTGTCTGTTGCGACGCCAGAAATGCCGGTAGTCTTAGCGAACGACGCAGTTACGACGACATCATCGGTGTCGAAGTCCCATTCGCGAGGGGAGAAGGTGAACGTGGATGGGTAAGTCTGCGGCAATTCTTCGCCGTTCAACGTCCAAGAGCTGAACTTATAGCCGTCGGCGGGTGTGGCGGTGAAGGTCAGCCAAGAGTAGAACGGCACCTCGTCGCCCGACGACAGGGCGGTTGTCTCGGGGTTGCTCAGCACATACCATGTGCCTTCGCAGGTCACCGTCCCCTCGCCCTCCGCCGCGGAGAACGCCACGGTGAAGGTGCGCTCCTCGAAGGTGGCAGTGAGCGACACGCGCCCAGTGAACACGAACGTGTAGTTGGTGTCGGTGCTGACGATGTTGCCATCCTCGTCCTTCCAGCCCGCGAAGCGGTAGCCATAGTCGGGCGTGGCGCTCACAGTCACCTCCTCATTCTTGGCGTAATGCCCACCGCCGCTCGCCGTGCCGCCATCTTCCGCCGTCACTTCCACCACGTCCGTGCGGATGATAGTGAGAGTGTCGCGATTTAGTCCAGCTGTCGTCCCGTCAGGAAGATCATTTTGCGTCCCATCAATAAATTTGGTAATAAACGATGTGTAACCACTAGAAAGTAGGGTTGAGAGCTTTGCCGATGTTGTTCTACGTGGGACAATACTATTTATCAAAACTGATTGTCCGTCTTTCAATCCATACCAAGTAATTCCAGTAAACGCCCCATCCGGCACATACACGCTATCCTCCAGCTCCGCCTCCTCGACATAGAGCGTATCCGGAGCATCTGCCCCTCGATACTGCAGAACGCCAAATCGGTTAACATCCATAAAAACACGCCAATCATTCCCATCTAGAGTATAATAATGGAAATAACAAATTCCTACAGAAGTCACTTCAATCACTTGTTTCTCCTCATCATACGAGACACCCGATCCCCAATCATAAGATTTAAAATCAGCAAGATCTTTAGCATCAATAAAAACCTTCTCGGAATTCTTGACACAAATCCTATTATATTTTTTATTATACCAACCTCCTGGTTTATAGGATTTCAACTGACTCAAACCAATCGTATCCGCAGAAGAGTTGACCACAATCGTAGTGTCATAGTCTGTGGCGAGGGCGGGCAGGGACGCGAGCAGGCATAGGAGCAGGAGCGCGGCGCGGAGAGGGAGTAAAATTGCTTTCATGTTTTTTTCGTTTTTGCTTGCCCCCAACTCCTTCGGGCGGTGAATGAATGTGTTGTTTGGTAAAGGTTTGCCGGCTGCGGCGAGAAAGGCACGAAAAAAGGCGTGGAGTTGTACTGCATTCCTCATTCTGGGTTCGGGAAGGACCTTGCATCTGAAACACAGCCAATAGTCCACACCTTGCGGTGTGAACGCTCTGACTTATGTTCTTCAGATGCTTGAATTTTCCCGATTCAGAATGAAAAGAACAAAAGCAAACGCTCTTTTTTATATGTCATGCCGCATAAACTATGCTACCCCATAGGCGATTCTGCTGTGCTAAATGGTTATACTTCCGTTTGTTGGTCTCTGGTTTATTTATAGCAGCCCGTTGTTTTTCAGGAGCTGCTGCAATTCGCTTGTGCTGATGGTCTCCCGCTCGGCCTTGTCGTAGATGTAGAGCAGGTTGATGGTTGATTCGTCCACTTTGGTGACGACGGTGAAGGTGATGACTCGCGCGCCTCCGCTCTTGCCTCGCCCCTTCGCGGCGATGGTCATGCGGATTTTCCGGAATCCGCCGCCCAAGTCGGTGCCGAGGGCGGGGTTCATCATCAGCTCGGTCTGTAGTTTCGCCAGGTCCGACTTCAACGAGCGATATCGTTTGCTGAGCCGTTTCACTTCTCGGGTAAACGACGGGATGGAAACAAATTTATAATTCATCAATAAGCTCCTGAAGCGTTTTTGTTTCTACCTTGCCTTCCCTGGCGAGCTTTACCTCGCGCAGGCCTTCGTCGATGCCGCGGAGAATTTCCTCTTTACTAATGTATTCGGTTTCCTCTCGCTTCATCTTGTTTACCAATCGTTGTGTGTATCGCAACAACTGCTGTGTCATTCCTTCGTCTTTTTGAATAAAGGCGAGGTTCTGCTGAAGTTGTGCGTTCATCTGGAGCGTTGTCATGTCTATTGCTTTGTTTTGCTTGCAAAGTTAAGGCGTATTTTTGAAAAATGCAACCGGTCGCGGTATTTTCTTTCTCGTTTCGAGGGATTTTTGCCCGTAGTTGCCTTCGTTTAGCGCACGAAGGCGTCAAGAGCTTGCATTCTTTCACACTTCAAAAAAGGATAAAGACTTTCACAAATTCACCGCATGATTTTTCTCCATCTGGAGAATTAGTGAGCCGATTTTTTCATTCCTTTGGTCCGAAAACAGCATGCCGTTTTGCAAAAACAGCAGTTTTGCATTGGAAAAGCAGTGAAATTGAGACCTATACGCCGAAATTGATCTCCAAAACCGCTGGTTTTGATGTCAAAGAATGCTGCTTTTTATGTTCAAAACTGCCTTTTTGACACTCAAGAAGGGCAGTTCTTGAAAAATATGCCACGATTTTTGTGGTGCAAGACCGTTGGAATGTTGATAACGATTTGCTGCATAGGTGAATACGGGAAAGCGGCTCAAATCGCGCGTTTTTCGGGCCGAAGGACTGATTTGTGATCGACGTGCCCGTTTTTGAACCGCTTTTTCTTGTTTTCTTTTCAATTTTCACCATTATTTTTCAGCCCATGACGATGGCGCCGATTGAGAGCGACAACACGGGGTGACGGGTGGCGGCAGAGTCGCAGCGACGGGACAATAGCGTAAAAAAGCGTAAAAAATGAGGGCGGGGTGCGGAGGATTCAGAGAAATGTATTACATTTGCAGAAAGAATCCGAACGAAATCTGAAAAAGGAAATGGAATTTACAGCACAACAGATAGCTGAATTGGCTGGCGGCCACGTGGAGGGCGACCCCGAAGCGAAGGTGAACGCGTTTGCCAAGATTGAAGAAGGCAAGGAGGGAGCCATCTCGTTTCTTTCGAATCCGAAATACACTCATTATGTGTATGACACGCAGTCGAGCGTGGTGCTGATAGGCGATGATGCGAAACTGGAACACCCCGTGAAATGCACGTTGGTGCGCGTGAAGAATGCCTATGAGAGCGTGGCCAAACTGCTGCAACTCTATCAGAGCATGATGCCGCGCAAAACGGGTGTGTCGCCATTGGCCTTCGTGGCGGAATCGGCCACGGTGGGCAAAGATTGCTATGTGGGCCCCTTTGTGTATGTGGGCGACAATGTGACGATAGGCGATGGCTGTACCATCTATCCCAACGTGACCATTTATCACGATTGCAAAATAGGTCAAAGGGTGGTGATTCACGGCGGAGCGGTGATCGGCGCCGACGGATTCGGCTTTGCGCCGAACGCCGAGGGCTACGATAAAATACCGCAGATTGGCAATGTGGTGATAGAAGACGATGTGGAGATTGGCGCCAACACCTGCGTGGACCGCTCCACGATGGGTTCCACTGTGATACANAAAGGCGTGAAACTCGACAATCTGATACAAGTGGCTCACAATTGTGAAGTGGGCGAAAACACCGTAATGTCGGCCCAGGCTGGCATGGCAGGTAGCACGAAAGTGGGCGCATGGTGCATGGTGGGCGGTCAGGCGGGTTTTTCGGGCCATATCCATATCGCCGACAAAACCTTTGTGGGCGCTCAAGCCGGTGTGATCGGTAAGACCAAAGGCGGTGAAACGCTGCTCGGTGCACCGGCTATNGATGCCAAGGAATACATGCGGGCATCGGCCGTGTTTCGTAAGTTGCCCGACATCTATCGCGAGCTGAACGCTCTGCGCAANGAGGTGGAAGAACTGAAGGCTGCCAAACAATGAACGCATTCCCCGTGNAGCGGAGTTCAGACACATCTATATTATATAAAAAAGGAAACATCAAAAGATGAAACAAAATACACTAAAGGGCAGTTTCTCCATGTTCGGGAAGGGCCTGCACACGGGGCTCAACCTCACTGTGACATTCAATCCAGCACCGGAGAACACGGGTTATAGGATACAACGCATCGATCTGGAGGGTCAGCCCGTGATAGAGGCTGTGGCCGAAAATGTGATCGATACACAGCGTGGCACCGTGCTGGGAAAAGGCGATGTACGCGTTTCCACCGTGGAACATGCCATGGCTGCGCTCTATGCACTAGGGATAGACAACTGTCTGATACAGGTGAATGGCCCCGAATTTCCCATACTCGATGGTTCGGCCGTTATGTATGTGGAGAAAATTCGCAAGATAGGGTTGCAAGAGCAAAATGCGCCCAAAGATTTCTACGTGATACGCAAGAAGATAGAAATCAAGGACGACAAGAGCGGTTCGTGTATCACGCTGCTGCCCGATGACAGATTCTCGATCACGGCGATGTGCTCCTTCGAATCGAAATTCATCAATTCGCAGTTTGCCACGCTCGACGATATGGCCGACTTCCCCAAGGATGTGGCCGCCGCACGCACCTTTGTGTTTGTACGCGACATCGAACCACTGCTCAACGCCAATCTCATTAAGGGCGGCGACATGGACAATGCTATCGTGATTTATGAGCGCGAAATGCCGCAAGAGAATCTCGACAAGTTGGCCGACCTGCTGGGTGTGCCCCATCTTGATGCCAAGGAATTGGGCTATATTCAACATAAGCCTCTCACTTGGGACAACGAATGCACACGTCACAAATTGCTCGACATCATTGGAGACATGGCCCTCATCGGTAGGCCCATCAAGGGAAGGATCGTAGCCACTCGACCGGGCCACACCGTGAACAACAAGTTTGCCCGACTGATGCGCAAAGAGATTCGCAAGCACGATGTGCAGGCACCGTTCTATGATCCCAACGAGGCNCCCGTGATGGATGTGAATCGCATACGCGAATTGTTGCCCCATCGCTATCCCATGCAGTTGGTGGACAAGGTGACCGAATTGGGTCCCACCACAATCGTGGGCGTGAAAAACGTGACGAGCAATGAACCCTTCTTCACCGGCCATTTNCCTGAAGAACCTGTGATGCCGGGTGTGCTCATGGTGGAAGCCATGGCGCAATGCGGAGGGCTGCTGGTGCTCAATTCGCTGGAAGAACCTGAGCGGTGGAGCACCTACTTCATGAAGATAGACGATGTGAAATTCCGCCAAAAGGTNGTGCCCGGCGATACGCTCATTTTTAAAGTAGAACTATTAGCACCCGTGCGCCACGGCATTTCCTCGATGAAAGGCTACATGTTCGTGGGCGACAACCTCGTGGCTGAAGCCACTTTCACCGCACAAATCATAAAAAACAAATAGTATAGATGAACCAGATCAGCGCGTTAGCCTATGTGCATCCCNAAGCACAGTTGGGCGACAACAACATCATCGGNCCCTTCTGTTATATCGATCGCAACGTTGTGATCGGTGACAATAACGTGATGCAGAACGCCGTGACCATCAACTATGGCGCTCGCATAGGCAACAACAATGAATTCTTCCCCGGAGCATCCATCGCCACAAAGCCACAAGACCTGAAATTCCGCGGCGAAGACACCGTAGCCATTGTGGGCGACAACAACTCTATNAGNGAAAACGTTACCATCAGTCGCGGCACCGCTTCGAAAGGTCAAACCGTGGTNGGCAATAACAATCTATTGATGGAAAATATGCACGTGGCCCACGACTGCGTGATCGGTTCAGACTGCATCATTGGCAACTCCACCAAGTTTGCTGGCGAGGTGACCGTGGACGACAATGCCATCATCTCGGCTACAGTGCTCTGCCATCAGTTTTGTCGTATCGGCGGCTACGTGATGATACAAGGTGGAAGTCGTTTCAGTCAAGACATCCCGCCCTATATCATTGCCGGCAAAGAGCCCATACGCTATGCCGGCGTCAATTTGGTGGGATTGCGCCGCCGCGGTTTCAGTAATGAACTCATCGAGCAGATACACGAAGCCTATCGGCTGCTCTATTCCAAGGGCATCATCAAAGAGGGCATAGAGGAGATCAAGAAAAACCTCACCATTACGCCCGAGATACAATATATTATTGACTTCGTGGAAAGCAGCAAGCGCGGCATCATCCGATAACTGATGAAAAGCGTGCTTATCGTGTTGCTCGGCCCCACGGGTGTTGGGAAGACAGAACTCAGCCTCCGCGTGGCCGAGCATTTTCGTATTCCTATCATCAATGCAGATTCACGCCAATTGTTTTGCGAAATTCCCATCGGAACCGCAGCTCCCACTGTCGAGCAGCAGGCACGCGTGAAGCATTATTTCGTAGGCACTCACCGTCTGACCGACTATTATAGTGCCGCCATGTTTGAAGAAGATGTGCTGGCGCTCGCCGATAAATTGAGCGCCGAGGCAACATCTTTAGATGAATCCGATCAATCATTTCAACGTTTCCAATACGGTGTGCCTTTCGCCCTACTCACGGGCGGTTCTATGCTCTATATCGATGCTGTATGCAAAGGCATCGACGACATTCCCACCGTGAGAGACGATATCCGCAATGCTGTGAAGCTGCGCTATGAAAGGGAGGGACTCGCTCCTCTGCTCGAACAATTGAAAGCGCTCGATCCCGAACACTATGAAATGGTGGACCGACAAAATCCGCGTCGCGTGATACACGCTGTGGAAATTTGTCTGCAAACCGGTCGNACCTACACTTCGTTTCGCGTAGGAAAGAAGAAAAATCGGCCGTTCGACATTCTGAAGATTGGTCTGCANCGCAACCGCGAAGAGCTCTATGATCGTATCAATCGTCGCGTGGACAACATGATGGCAAACGGATGGCTTGATGAGGCACATCGCGTGTATCCCATGCGTCAGCTCAATGCTCTCAACACAGTGGGCTATAAAGAATTGTTTAGCTATTTTGATGGCACATGGACGCTCGATGAGGCCGTGGAACGCATCAAGGGNAACACGCGTCGCTATATGCGCAAACANATGACGTGGTTTAAACGTGACAGCGACATTCGATGGTATCATCCACAACAAGAAACGGAAATCATCGATGACATCGCCCGATATCTCGACAACGGAAAAGACTGAAGCGGAAAACATAAACAAAGTGAATTTTGCAGTAGTTTTCATGTTTTTGCACTACCTTTGTACCCAAATTGTTTCGGCATAACATGAACATCAAAGATTCCCGAATCATCAAGCCCTTTGCATGGTGCTGGCGCAAACTTGGCAGACTCTGCAAAGGATATATAGGCCTCTATCGCGGACGAGCTTGGTANACCAAGACCTTGGTGGCACTGGTGTCGCTCATGGTGGCCTTTATCCTCTATCTTGGAGCGGTGGATATCAACTTTTTGTGGCTCTTTGGTAAATCGCCGGGCTTTTTCTCCGGCATTAGAGACCCGCAAACGGCACAAGCATCAGAGATCTACTCGGCCGATGGCAAACTCATTGGTAAGTTTTTTTCAGAGAATCGCACACCGGTGAAATATAATGAAGTGGCCCCCGTGTTTTGGAGAGCACTCATCGACACCGAGGATGAGCGCTATTATCAGCATCACGGGGTGGACCCCATCGGACTGTTTGGCGCCATNAAAGATGCTTTGGTGAATCGTGATGCCCGAGGTGCTTCCACCATTACACAGCAGTTGGCCAAGAATCTGTTTCGCATGCGAACGCAATATTCCACCGGCTTGCTGGGCAAAATACCAGGCGTGAAGATGCTCATCACGAAAACCAAGGAGTGGATTATCGCCATTAAACTGGAATGGTTGTTCAGCAAACAGGAGATTCTCACGATGTATGCCAACACCGTTGACTTCGGTAGTAACGCATATGGCATCAAGACGGCCTGTAAAACCTATTTTGGCATCACCCCCGATAAACTCACAACCGACCAAGCCGCCATACTCGTGGGCATGCTCAAGGCCACCACATACTACAACCCCATCTCGCATCCCGACAATTCGTTGCGCCGGAGAAACGTGGTGATGGCCAACATGGTGGACCATGGCGATCTNNCCCGCGCGCAGTATGATGCCTTGAAACAGAAGCCCATTCACTTGGATTACAGCGTGGAAGGCAACTACGATGGCCAAGCACAATATTTTCGCGAGGCAGTGGCCNACCACCTAGAGNATTGGTGCGAAGAAAATGGATACGACCTATACACCAGCGGACTGAAGATCTATACTACGCTCGACACGCGTATGCAGAAAATGGCCGAGGAGGCTGCCGTGAAACAGATGANGCTGGTGCAGCAAAACTTCCGCAGCCATTGGGGNAAACAANATCCTTGGCAGGATGAGAATCACCATGAGATAGAAGGATTTATAGAAGGTATCGCCAAACGACTGCCGGTGTATAAACGGTTGCAACAGCGATTCCCCAACGCTCCCGATTCGGTGGACTATTATCTCAATCTGCCGCACAAGGTGAAATTGTTCGACTATGACAACGGCACCATTGAGGAAGAACTTTCCACGATGGACAGCATNCGATACATGGTGAGCTTCATGCACTGCGGTTTTGTGGCCATGGAACCCCAGTCGGGACACGTGAAAGCGTGGGTGGGCGACATCGATTTCAATTCTTGGAAATACGACAAAGTNATGGCTATGCGGCAGCCNGGTTCCACCTTTAAACTATTTGTTTACACCGAGGCCATGAATCAAGGTTTGACGCCCTGCGACAAGCGACGCGACGAATACATTGCCATGGATGTGTTTGATAAGAAGGAAAAGGTGATGAAACGTTGGACACCTACCAACGCCGATGGACGATTTTCCGGCGACTCTGTGCCTCTGAAGGCCGCTTTTGCGCGCAGCATCAACTCGGTGGCAGTGCGATTGGGGCAAGAAATGGGCATTCGCAACATAGCCGCTACCGCCCACGATATGGGCATTAGAAGTCCGCTCGATGAAGAACCCTCATTGTCGCTCGGTGCAAGCGATGTGAACCTTCTCGAACTGACCAATGCCTATTGCTGTGTGGCCGACGATGGTAAACATGTGAATCCCGTTCTCGTGACACGTATCGTGGACAAAGATGGCAAAGAGGTATATCGCGCCGAAGATACCGAGCGACAAGTGATACCCTACAAGAGTGCCTTCTTGATGCAAAAAATGATGATGGGTGGCTTGCGTGAACCCGGCGGAACATCGCAAAGCCTGAATCACTGGGTGGGCATACGCGCAGCCCTTGACACTGATTTCGGCGGCAAAACTGGTACATCCAACAATCATTCCGATGCATGGTTTATGTGTATCAGTCCGAAAATTGTGTGTGGCGCATGGGTAGGAGGCGAATATCGCTGCATTCATTTCAGAACCGGCGCTTTGGGACAAGGTTCCAAGACGGCGCTACCCATCTGCGGCTATTTCCTTGAATCGCTGATGAACAGTCCCGATTTTAAGCATTATCATGGGCGGTTCAACAAGCCGACAGATAGCGACATCACGAGCGACATGTATGAATGCTCGAGCTACGTGGAGCACAAGCGCGACACCACCGATTGCGACAGCATCGACCTCTATCTTGATGATGAAATGCTGTTTGATGAAGACGGCAATCCTATCAATTCCGACGCGGAACCTCTCGATCCCAACGAGATACAACAACCCACTAAGGAACACCAGGTGCCAAAGTCGGAACTCACGCCCCGCGAGGAGGATGTCACCTTCGACGATATCTGATAAGGAGAGTTTGGACTTGTTAATATAGGCAGTCATCACAAGGCTCGCAGCTTGTTGTCAAGCATATTTTCATGACACTCATTTTGCAATATGCGGAAAAAGTGTTACCTTTGCATGTGTTTGAGCCGTGTAGGACGTTGAACTTCGATTCACTCGGCGCCGGCCGGCCTGAATATTGCACATCATGAACATAGCGAAAAGAATATATGCATTATGCGTTGTCGTTGCCACTTGCACCATAACTATGGCGCAGGGCTACTATAACGTGCTGTGCGAAGACACTTGCGAACATATACACGGCATCGATATCAGCCACTATCAGGGCAGCGTGTTTTGGGAAGCCATTGGCAACAATTCGAAGATGGCTTATGTCTATCTGAAGGCCACCGAGGGCGGCGACCGCATCGATCACATGTACGAAGAGAATATTCATCTGGCCCACCGATATGGATTGAAGGTAGGAAGCTATCATTTCTTCCGCCCTCGCACGCCACTACAGTTACAGTTGGACAACTTCAAAATGCAATGTCGTCCGGGCGATCAAGATCTCATTCCAATGATTGATGTGGAGTCCACCGGCAATCTGCCCATTGAGCAATTCTGCGATTCGCTCATCACTTTCTTGGAAATGGTGGCACACACCTATCGTCAGCGTCCGCTCGTTTATACTGGTTGCAACTTCTACAACAAGTATTTGCAAAACCGGATCGACGAATATCCGCTCATGATCGCCAAATATTCAGACACCGAGCCCGAACTATTCGATGGCCGCGACTACATCATTTGGCAATACACCGCCAAGGGACGCATCAACGGCATCAATGGGTTTGTGGATAAAAGCCGGTTCATGGGGCGACACAGCATGAGGGAAATACGTTTCAGACATCATTAACGCAAAGCTATGGCCATCATAAAATGTCCCGAATGTGGACACCAAGTAAGCGACAAAGCCCCCACATGTCCGCAATGTGGCGTAGAGATTGCTGACAAGCTGACGCGTTGTCCCGAATGTGGAGATGTGTATTTCAAGGATGAGCCGACCTGTCCATCGTGTCATCATGTCACGGGCGGNAATGTTGCCACCGCGCATTCGTCTCAACCGTCACCGCTCGCCTCGACGCCGCTACCTGCCACTGATCATTATCAACCGAAGGGCTCCGAGCCGAAGAAACCCGAACAAAAGAAGGGTAGCGGGTGGGGAGCACTGTTGGCTTCGTTTATCATCGCGCTTGTGGTATGCGGCGTTTGCTTCTATATGTACAAAACCGCCAACGACAACAAAGAGTTGCAAGAGTATGAATTTGCGGCCAAGAGCGAAGATGCTCTCGTGTTGCAAAGTTTTCTTGACACCTATAAAGATGCGCCGCAGGCACACATACAAGCCATCGAAACCCGTCTGCAAGCCATCAAGCAAGACGAACTGGATTGGCAAAATGCATGGAAGAGCAATTCAAAATCTCTGCTCGAAGACTATCTGCGCAAGCATCCCAATACGCCTTATCGCGCGTTGGCGGCCAACAAGATGGATTCGCTCGATTGGGCTCAAGCCTCAGGATTGAACACCGTGGAGGCCTATCAAGCCTATCTCGATGCTCATCCCGATGGCAATCATTACAATCAGGCCGAAGAAAGCATGAAGGCCATACGTTCCAAGGAGGTAAGTCTTGAGGAGCGTAACGCCATTAGCAGCCTGTTCCGTCGCTTCTTTGTCAGCATCAACGAGCGCGATGATGTGGCACTCAAGAATTGCGTGTCTGAAGAGCTCACACTGCTCGACAAGCCCCAAGCCGGCAAGGCCGACGTCGTTGAGATGATGAACAAGATGTACAAAGAAGAAATCTCAAAGCTGTTGTGGCGACTCAATAAAGACTACACCATCAGTAAGCGCGAGATCGGCGACGGACAATANGAATATGCCGTGTCGTTCACAGCCAACAAGGAGGAGATCGCTGAAGAAGGAGCGAAGCCCAAAAATAGCCAATATCGCGTGAATGCAAAGGTGAATCCCGACAATCTGATCTCCGAATTGAAGATGAGTAAGATCGTGGAATAATCGCAAAAAGTCTATAATGATAAATATTTGGGNGCGAGAAATCTTGCGCAGACGAATCTCTGTGCAGTGCTTTCTCACCCCCAAACATTTGTTCTATAAGTNTACTTTCATCCGGCAGCTTGCATTTCGCGTAACAGCGTCTGCTGGCGCTCATTCAGATTGACGGGCAGTGTCACCTGATAGGTCAAGATTAAGTCACCGCCGTTCGAACCTTTTCCCTTCAGGCGTACCTTGGCGCCGGGTTGAGTTCCGGGTTTCACACGCAAGCGCAACTTGGTGCCGCTGCCCGTCTGTACAATGATAGTGCCGCCGAGCAAAGCCGTGTACATGTCGATGTCCACCGTGGCTTGCGACTCAGAGGGGCCACGCTGCTTGAAACTAAAACCACCTTGTCCGCCGCCAAACAAGTCCTCGAAGAATGAACTGAAACGCCCGCCACCACTGCCGGTGAAGCTCGAGAAGTCGAATCCTTCAAACGGATTGCCGCCTCCAGCTCCTCCACCGGCGCCGCCAAAGGCTTCCGCCTGCTTCCAATTCTCGCCATACCGATCGTATTTAGCGCGCTTCTCGGGGTCGCCAATCACCTCGTATGCCTCCGTCAGCGCTTGGAATTTGGCCTTCGCTTTCGGATCATCGGGATGCAGATCGGGATGAAACTGCTTGGCACGTTTCAAGTAGGCCTTTTTCACATCCTTTTGAGGAATGTCTTTCGACACACCCAAAATCTTGTAATAATCTACAAAAGCCATAATCTCATGCCTCCTTTCTTTTTATGAATGNANTGCAAAAAATATGCCAATTCGTGCTTTGTGGACGGCCGGTGATGGTGCAATCCAATATTTTTCGTAACTTTGTGCCCGTACAACCGCCACCGTTCGCACGGTGCTTAATCATTCAAGCCATGCAATCATCATCCCCCCAGGAGGTCTTAACGTCGGGAAAATTCTATTGGTTTATATTCAACGATGCCAACATCCTATTAGAAAAACACNCCGATGGCACCTATTCTGTNCCCTTTGGCACTACGCCCCCCAACGGCCTCACACCACAAAGCANGGTGCACCTTGTTGATATTCCGCCGATGATGCACATGCCTGATGGCGTCGAGNGTGTGAAAGCCTTCGCNGTGAATGATGTAACAACCGCAGACTCCGGTTATGAGGCGATGAGTTTGAGGCAATCNTTTCACCATCTTGCGNGNCCTCTTTATCTGGCTGCCGGCAAATGCCGTGAGATTCTCTATTGGGATGCTCACACGCGCTTTTGNAGTGTCTGTGGGGCGGAGATGAAACTCAGCACCAACATTTCAAAACTTTGTCCTCATTGTGGCAACGAAGTTTGGCCTCAGTTGGCCACCGCCGTCATTGTGCTCATTCGTCGCCATTCCCCCGACGGAGACCCGCGCAACGAGCAGGCGCTGTTGGTGCATGCCAACAATTTTCGTGGCAACTATTATGGGTTGGTGGCCGGATTTGTNGAAACGGGCGAAACACTTGAGGAAGCCGTGTGCCGCGAAGTAACAGAAGAAGTGGGCTTNCAAATAGACAACATCCGCTATTTTGCTTCCCAGCCGTGGCCCTATCCCAGCGGCTTGATGGTGGGCTTCACGGCCGACTATGTGGCGGGCGACATCCATCTACAGCGTAGCGAACTGGGTAGTGGCGGATGGTATACACGCGACAATCTGCCCGCCATTCCAGACAAGCTATCCATCGCTCGGCGACTCATCGATCATTGGGTGGCCTCATTGGGGCCAAATTGTAGCCATGAGCCCNAAGGTTGATGCATGAAAATACAAAACCGCTCAAAAGTCGCCTTAAAAATTACTTTTTTCACTTTTTCAAGAAACTTTTCTTGCAAAATGTTTGCATTTTCGCAAAAACAGTGTAATTTTGCACTCGCAAACGAAAAGTGAGGTTTTTGTATGCCATCATGCGAAAACCATCGGTCAGGAAACAATACGAATCATTTCCATAAACAACTAATTAAAGAAAACAGAANCATGAAAGCAACACAAGTTGTAGAGAATCTGAAACAACGATTCCCCAACGAGCCGGAGTACATCCAGGCCGTGAGTCAAGTGTTAGGCACCATCGAAGAGGAGTACAACAAGCACCCCGAGTTCGACAAGTGGAACCTCATCGAGCGCCTCTGCATTCCCGACCGCGTTATCAGCTTCCGCGTGACTTGGATGGACGACAAGGGTAACGTGCAGACCAACATGGGTTATCGCATCCAGCACAACAATGTGATCGGCCCGTACAAGGGTGGTATCCGTTTCCACAAGTCGGTGAACCTCAGCATTCTGAAGTTCCTTGCCTTCGAACAGACGTTCAAAAACTCGCTCACCACGCTGCCCATGGGCGGTGCCAAGGGCGGTTCTGACTTCTCTCCGCGTGGCAAGAGCGATGCAGAAGTGATGCGTTTCTGCCAGGCTTTCATGAATGAACTCTATCGCCATATCGGTCCCGATGTGGACGTGCCCGCAGGCGACATCGGCGTGGGTGGTCGCGAGGTGGCCTACATGTTCGGCCAATACAAGAAGCTCACCCACGAATGGAGTGGCATTCTCACCGGTAAGGGCCTCGAATTCGGCGGTTCGCTTATTCGTCCCGAGGCTACTGGCTACGGCAATGTTTACTTCCTCGTGAACATGCTCAAGACTCGCAACATCGACATCAAGGGCAAGACGGTGCTCGTGTCTGGCGCCGGCAATGTGGCTCAATACACCATTGAGAAGTGTATCGAACTGGGCGCCAAGGTCGTGACCTGCTCCGATAGCGACGGTTATATCTACGATCCGGATGGCATCACCCGCGAGAAGCTCGACTATATCATGGAGCTGAAGAACGTGGAGCGTGGCCGTATTCGCGAATATGCTGAGAAATACGGCGTGAAGTATGTGGAAGGTGCTAAGCCCTGGGGTGAAAAAGCAGACATCGCACTGCCGTCTGCCACACAGAACGAGATTAACGAGGAGGCTGCCAAGNCNCTCGTNGCNAACGGCGTAATCGCAGTTTCGGAAGGCGCCAACATGCCCACCACGCCCGAAGCCATCAAGGTGTTCCAAGACGCCAAGATACTCTACTCTCCCGGAAAGGCAGCCAATGCCGGCGGCGTGGCTGTATCGGGTCTTGAGATGTCGCAAAACTCCGAGCGTCTCTCGTGGAGCCGCGAAGAAGTGGACAACAAGTTGCACGGCATCATGGACGACATTCATGCCAACTGCGTGAAGTATGGCACCGAGGCCGATGGCTACATCAACTATGTGAAGGGTGCAAACGTGGCCGGCTTCCTCAAGGTGGCCAAGGCTATGATGGCCCAAGGCATCTATTAAAAACAAAAGCCGGCGACCATTCGCCGACTCCCATTCAAGGGGCAGCATCGCATGGATGTTGCCCCTTTCTTGNGCNTTCTAAGAGTTGGATGGCCGGCAGAGAAAATCTTAGCTCGTGTGTTTAGAAAACGACAGGCCTGATGAAGGACTAAAAAACATCAAGGCCGTTGATTTCCAACTATCAACCAACGGCCTTGATGCTTATGCGGTGAGTCTCTAAAGCTACTGCTTTTCGGCCACTTCCTTCATGTTCCCCTCCACGTAGAGGCGCGTCATTTCGATGACACCGTTGGTGCGCACGGTGATGGTTTTCTTGAAATGACCAGGAAACTTTCCCTTTCCGTTGTAGGTCACATTGATGGTCCCCTTCTGGCCGGGCTGTATCGGCGTCTTGGTGTATTCGGGCACAGTGCATCCGCAACTGGCAACGGCCTGATTGATCACCAAGGGCTTTTCGCCCACGTTGGTGAACGAAAACTCGCATTTCTGCACGGGGTCGGCTTCTGAAAACGTGCCGAAGTCGTGCGACACCTTGTCAAACTTTATCTCTGCAGGCTTCTGAGCCATGACGGCGGTGAGCGCAAAGAGCATCATCACGGCCGAAACACATATCCTCTTTTTCATGTCTTGATGTTTCGATTTGTTGGCTTTTCTGCGTGCAAATGTACAAAGAGTTTATCAAAGGCTGCATTTCTATTTATACTTATTAACGGTTGACGACTGCCTCTAAGCCGTCCGCTCATCCTCAAAACTGGGCCAAAAGAGCGTCACTGCGGGCATTTCGGGGCAAGAGCGCGGATTTTTCGCGCGTTTTGAGCCGCGTTTCAGAAATTCGTTGTATCTTTGCAAACAATCATAAAACTTACACTATGTACGAAAAGATTCTTGAAACTGCATCCTGGATCAAGCAACGGATGACCACACATCCGGAAACCGCCATCATCTTGGGCACCGGATTGGGACAGTTGGCTACCGAAATCACCGACGCCAACGCCATACCTTATAGTGAGATACCCAACATGCCGGTGAGCACCGTTGAGGGCCACAGTGGCGAATTGATCTTCGGAAAGCTGGGTGGACTCGACATCTTGGCCATGCGCGGTCGCTTCCATTTCTACGAAGGCTATTCGATGAAGGAGGTGACATTCCCAGTTCGTGTGATGTACGAGCTGGGCATCAAAACGCTCTTCGTTAGCAATGCGGCCGGCGGCATGAATCCTACGTTCAAAGTGGGCGATCTCATGGTGATCACCGACCATATCAATCTGTTCCCTGAGCACCCGTTGCGCGGAAAGAATTTCCCCACGGGGCCGCGTTTCCCTGATATGCACGAAACCTACGACCACAAGCTCATCGAGCTGGCCGACGCCATCGCTGAGGAGAAAGGCATCAAGTTGCAACACGGCGTTTACGTGGGCGTGCAGGGNCCCACGTTCGAAACGCCCACCGAATATCGCATGTATNGGCTGCTAGGTGGCGACACCGTGGGCATGAGCACCGTGCCCGAAGTCATCGTGGCCCATCACTGCGGCATCAAAACGTTTGGCATTTCGGTGGTGACCGACCTTGGCGGCTTCGACGTGCCCGTTCAGGTGTCGCACGAAGAAGTGCAGGAGGCTGCCAACGCTGCCCAGCCGAAGATGACCGAAATCATGCGGGAAATGATCAAAAGACANGGNTGCTAATCGCTAGGACTGAGGGTCGAAGATCGCCATGTTGATGATTTTCTTTCTGAAAAACGATGCACGATTTCCAACTCTCCACTTTCCCAATAGCGCTCTGCTTCCGCTTCGAAATACTGAAACCCTCAACGCTCAAACACAAGTATGACAGACATTGCGACGCTTGGCGAGTTTGGTCTCATCAAGCGTTTGATGAAAGATGCAAAACCGCTGAACNCCAGCACGCTAAAGGGCGCCGGCGACGACTGCGCTGTGCTCTCTTTCCCCGACAAAAAAGTGCTGGTTACCACCGATATGCTCATGGAAGGCGTGCACTTCGATCTCACGTATATCGATCTCCAACACTTGGGCTACAAGGCCGCCATGGTGAATATTTCGGACGTGTTTGCCATGAATGGCACGCCTCGACAAATGACGGTGAGTGTGGCCGTTGGCAAGCGCACCACGGTGGAAGACATGGAACAGTTTTATGCCGGCCTGCGCATGGCTTGCGAGAAGTGGGGCGTTGACATCGTGGGGGGCGACACCACGTCGTCATACACGGGGATGGCCATCAGCATCACGTGCATCGGGGAGGCAGCCGATGGCGATATTGTCTATCGCAACGGAGCGAAAGACACCGACCTCGTCTGTGTGAGCGGCGACCTCGGTGCCGCCTATATGGGATTGCAACTGCTGGAGCGCGAAAAGTCGGTCTATTACCAACAAATCGACGATCTGCAACGACAAATGGCCGAAGCCAAGAAAAACGGCACGCTGGAGGCCCGCCGCGCCCACTTCGAAGAGCAACAGGCCGAGCTGCGCCACTTCCAGCCNGACTTCTCGGGTCGCGAATATTTGTTGCAGCGCCAGCTGAAGCCCGAAGCCCGNGGCGACATCGTGGCACGTCTGCGCGAGGCCGGACTGCATCCCACTTCGATGATGGACATCAGCGACGGACTNTCGTCGGAGCTCCATCACATTTGCGAACAGTCGAATACCGGCTGCCGCATCTACGAGAAAAACCTGCCCATCGACTATCAAACTGCCGTGATGGCCGAGGAACTCAACATGAACGTCACCACCTGCGCCCTGAACGGNGGCGAAGACTATGAGCTGTTGTTCACGCTGCCCATAGGAGACTATGAGCGCGCCGAGGCNCTCGACGATGTGAAAATNATCGGGCACATCACGCGTCCAGAGCTGGGATTGAAACTGGTGAGCCGCGACGATCAGGAGTTTGAGCTCAAGGCGCAAGGCTGGAATCCGCTGGCCGCGCNGCAGTANTNAGCCGTATNTGCATNANAANNACACCATTTAATATTTTAANTAACATCATNGGGCCACGNCATNGTNGCGTGCGCCTCATTTATCAACCAACAAAATGTATCAATTATTATGAAAGATTTCTTCAAAAACGTGCTGGCCACCATTGTGGGCATCATGCTGTTAGNGTTNGTTTTNGTATTNTTCGGATTGTTCTCCATCATTGGAATGGTCGCCTCATCCAAGGGCACGGCCANNGCAAAAGAGAANTCCGTGTTGGTGTTGCCCCTGAAAGGATATATCATGGAACGCGACGAGGGCATCACTTCTGTGCAGGATATGTATTATGAAATGAATGGAAACAACGTTGAAAANGTGGAACTTGGCGACATCGTAAAGGCAATTCGTGCCGCCAAGGACAACGACAAAATCAAGGGCATCTACATCGATGCAGGCGAGGCAGCATTCGACTCTTATGCCACGGCTGCCACCATTCGCCGCGAATTGGCCGACTTTAAGAAGAGCGGCAAATGGGTGATGGCCTATGCCGACGACTATACACAATCCGTTTACTACGTGGCTTCGGTGGCCGACAGCATATTCTTGAGCAACGAGGGTGGCGTGGATATCAGCGGTCTTAGCAGTCAAAGTCTCTATTATAAAGGTGTCTACGACAAGGTGGGCATCAACTATTATGCCTTGCGCGTGGGCAAATACAAGAGCGCCGTGGAGCCGCTCACTTCCTCCTCCATGAGCGAAAGTGCCCGCGAGCAGAACATGGCCTGTATCACGACCGTATGGAACGGCATGGTCAACGACATGGCAGNTAGTCGCAACACCACGCCCGAGGCCCTCAACCACGTGGCTGACGATAGTCTCGCCATACTGGCCACCACGCAAGACTACATGAAGACGCATCTCATCGATGGCGTTTGCTATCGCGATGAGATGGTGCAAAAAGTGAAAAACCGACTGGGCATCGCCGACGACAAACGCATCAATCATATCGCTGTGACCGACATGGCAAGTCTGGCACACACGGAAGATGGTAGCTCCGACAACAAGATTGCCGTCTATTATGCCTCGGGCGAAATCTTCGATGCAGAGGCAAAAGGCATGTTTGGCGGTGGCGGAATGGTGGGCAACAAGGTGGCTCGCGACCTGCAGAAACTGGCCAAAGACGACGAGGTGAAGGCCGTGGTGCTGCGTGTCAACTCTCCCGGTGGNAGCGCTGTGGCGTCCGACCTCATTGCCCACGCCGTGGAGCAACTGCGCGCCAAGAAGCCCGTGGTGGTTTCGATGGGAGGCGTGGCCGCGTCGGGTGGCTACATGATGAGCGCGCCCGCCAACTACATCATGGCCGAGCCCTACACCATCACCGGCAGCATAGGCATCTTCGCTATCATCCAGAACTCCCGCGGCCTTTGGACCGACAAGGTGGGGCTTACTTANGACGGGGTTAAAACCAACCGCAACGGCGACGCCTACCTGCGTCTTTCCTTGGGAAAAGACAACGCCGACCTGCTGGCCTACTTCCAAACCTATGTCAATCGAGGCTACGACGACTTCCTCTCCGCCGTGAGCAAGGGGCGCAAACTCTCGCGCGAGGCCGTTCACGAGGTGGCTCAGGGCCGCGTGTGGATGGCTTCCGACGCACTGAAGTGCAAGCTGGTGGACGAACTGGGCACGCTCGACGACGCCATCAAGAAGGCCGCCACGCTGGCCAAGGTCACCGATTACAGCGTNACACGGACGCCCCAAAAGAGCGATTTGCTGGACCGACTGATGAAACAGTTTGAGCCTTCGTCGCCCTTCGAAGAGCAATTGCAATTGATGCTCGGCGCTTTCTACGAGCCCGTGATGGAGATGCAGCTCGACGCCCGTCGCAACCGTCTCCAGGCGCGTCTGCCTTATCGCACAACGTTCAAATAGGGCGGCGCCGCGGAGGGAAAGCCCATCCCACAGACACACCTTAAATATATGTCAGACAACTATATCAAAATCAATCCCTGGCTCACGCCGTTCAGCTGGTTCTACGGCATCGGCGTGAGCATACGCAATCAGCTCTTCGAACTCAACGTCTTGAAGAGCAAGAGCTACGACATCCCCATCATCTCGGTGGGCAACATCACGGTGGGGGGCTCGGGCAAGACCCCCCACGTGGAATACCTCATACGGCTGTTGAAAGACCGTGCCAAGGTGGCGGTGTTGAGTCGTGGCTACAAGCGCAAAAGCAAGGGCTATCACTTGGGCGGCAAGCAGAGCACTGCCGACGAACTGGGCGACGAGCCCTATCAGATGCTGCGCAAATTCCCAGGCATCTATGTGGCCGTCGATAAAAATCGACGTCAGGGCATCGAGCGTCTCACCGGCGATGCCGAGACGCGCGACACCGACGTCATTCTGCTCGACGACGCCTATCAGCATCGCTACGTGCGTCCGGGGGTCAACATCCTGCTCGTGGACTATCACCGACTCATCATCTACGACAAGTTGTTGCCCGCCGGACGGCTGCGCGAGCCACAGAGCGGCAAGGCCCGTGCCGACATTGTCATCATCACAAAGTGCCCGAAAGACCTGAAACCCGTGGAGTTCCGCGTGCTCACTAAGGCGCTCGATCTCTACCCTTATCAGAAACTGTTCTTCACCACGCTCGAGTACGACCCTCTCGCGCCCATCTATTGTGGCGAGTCGAGGCCGCTGAGTTCGTTGCCCGCCGATGGCCACATCCTTCTGCTCACGGGCATCGCCTCGCCGCGGCAGATGCAGGAAGACCTGAAACCCTACGCCGCCGACATCACTCCCATGACCTTTGCCGACCACCATCGCTTCACCAAAAAGGACATCCGCCGCATCAACGACACGTTTGCCACCATGCCNGAGCCCAAGGTGGTGATCACCACGGAGAAGGACAACGCACGCCTCTTTGGCCTCGAAGGACTCTCCGAAGAGGTGCGCCACAACATCTATCGGCTGCCCGTGCGCATCAAATTCATGCTCGAACAAGGCGAACAGTTCGACAAATTCATCACCGATTACATACAGAAAAACTCCAAAAACAGCATTCTCAACAAAAAAAAGAACGAGGCAAAGACCGTGACGCCGCCACCCGAGGAGAGCGACGTCAAGCCCCGCACCATCAGTTTTAAANGACCGGCACTGCAATAATCCGCCGCCGAGCGCGTTATCACTAATGATGAAAGGCTTGAAAATCATGTACAAAAGCATAGGCTATGCCCTCGTCGCCCTCATCGCCGTTGCNATGGCCGGCTGCGACGACAACGACTCGTTTTCCGCCTCGGCGGGCAACGTGCTCACCTTCAGCACCGACACCGTGCGCATCGACACCTTGTTTTCCACCGTCCCCTCAACCACCCGCTCCTTCTGGGTCTATAACAACAGCGGCGACGGCATCCGCTGCTCCTCCGTCAGTCTGGAGAACGGCGACAAGAGCGGCTTTCGTGTCAATGTGGACGGCACCTACCTGAGCCCCGCTTCGTCATACACCGCCACCGACGTGGAGATTCGCAAAGGCGACAGCATCCGCGTGTTTGTGGAGCTCACATCGTCAACCAACGGAGCCGAAACGCCCCAGTTGCTCGAAGACAACCTCGTGTTTCAGCTCGAAAGCGGCGTCACGCAGAAAGTGAATCTCACCGCCTACACCTGGGACGCCCTCAAGCTCACCAACGCCGTCATCACGTCGGACACCACCTTTTCCACCGCCCGGCCCATCCTGGTCTATGGCGGCATCACCGTGGCCGAGGGGGCCACGCTCACCCTCGCCGCCGGAACAACGCTCTATTTCCACGACGGGGCGGGCATCGATGTCTATGGGCGACTCTGCACCGAAGGGCAGGCAGGCAACGAAGTGGTGCTGCGTGGCGACCGCCTCGACAACATGTTCGACTACCTCCCCTACGACTTGATGAGTGGCCTCTGGAACGGATTGACCTTCCACGCCTCGTCGTATGACAACACCTTGGCCTTCACCGACATTCACAGCACCTTCGANGGCGTGGTGTGCGACTCGGCAGATGCCACCCGCCCCAAGCTAACCATGCGCCACTGCACCATTCACAATTGTCAAGGCTACGGGCTGCGAGCCACCAACAGTCTGCTGGTGTTGGAAAACTGCCAGCTCACCAACGCCATGCAAGGCAGCGTGTGCATCAACGGCGGCGACGTGACGATGAACTTCTGCACCCTTGCNCAATACTANCCNTTCGACAGCAATCGCGGGCCCGCACTGGCCTATTACGCCACGTCAGACAGTCCCCTGCTACGCATGGACTTCGTGAACGGCATCGTCACGGGCTTTGCCGACGACCAGGTGTTTGGCGGCGCNGACAACGATTCCACGGCGTTCAACTATCGCTTCGTCTCCAGCATACTCCGCACCCCCGAGGTCTCCGACTCCGCGCGAATCGTGAACGTGATCTTCGAAGACGTCTCCGACACCGCCGCCATCCAAGGCACCAAGCATTTCCAACTGGTGAGCCACGACACACAGCACTACGACTTCCACCTCAGCGCACAATCTACAGCCATCGACCGCGCCTCAACCGACTATGCCACCGCCACCGACCGCGACGGCACAACGCGCGACGCCACGCCCGACATAGGCTGCTATGAGCGCGTGAAAGAATAACCTCCTCAACACCCGCCATCGCATGAAAGACATCATCATCTCAACAAGCGTGAAAGTCTGCTCCCCCGACGAGCTCACGCCCGAAGACCGACAGCTCATCGACGAAGCCATAGCCGCTACGGCCGCCTCCTACGCCCCCTATTCCAAATTCTGCGTGGGCGCCTGCCTCCGGCTCACCGACGGCACCCTCGTGCACGGCGCCAATCAGGAAAACGCCGCCTTCCCGTCGGGCCTCTGCGCCGAGCGCTCCGCCTTGTTTGCCGCCGGCGCACAATATCCCGACCTCCCCGTGGACACCCTCGCCATAGCAGCGCGCAACGAGCAGGGCCTCACCCCGCAGCCCATTTCTCCCTGCGGAGCCTGCCGCCAGGTGATGCTCGAAACCGAAGAGCGCTACGGCCACGACTTCCGTGTGCTGCTCTATGGCACCGAAGCGGTGTACATCGTGGAGAGCGCCAAAGCCCTTCTTCCCCTCTGTTTCACCGACAGTAGCATGAGATAAGCGCCCACTGCGGCATCGCTTGTCAATGATTCCACAACGGCCCGTCCATGATTTCATGATGGGCCGTCATTGGTTTTGCGCTATCTATCCGTTGGTCTTGCAAGTGCCATTCGCCNCCCTTGCGCTCACCATNCCTTAGCTTCGCATTTTCTATCCTTTAGCTTCGCGCCATCTATCCCTTAGTTTCGCATTGACAAACCAATGGNTTCGCATTCGCCCGTCAATGCCCTTGCGTTGGCAAACCAATGGTTTGCGACAATTAAGTTATTAACTTAATTATATTACCTTAATAAGTTAATTCAATTACTTTATTAACTTAATTATCCAAGACCGGTGGTTTGCCTATCTGAAATCAATGGCGGGCCATCGCAAATCCCGTGGTTTGCAAATGTCAAACCACGGGATGGCGAACGTAAGATTAAGGGATGATGAGCGCAAGGGCGGCGGATGGCGCTTGCAGGAGCATCGGCGGGATGATGCAAGGCTGCGGCTGATGGAGACTACCGCCGCCGTCGGCTCTGCGCGCCATGCCCCGAGCGCCTATCGCGGCGCGGCGCGCAGGGCATGGGAAAGCGGTGACTATCTACAAGTTGCAGAGCTGGCGATAGGGGCAAAATCCGCAGACGTCGTCGTGCGTGGTGGGCTTGAAGGGNANGTCGGGATTGAAGATTTCGGTGAGCGTCTCGCGGAGATGGTCGTCGTAGTCGGCGATGTAGTCGNCGATGTCGGTGATGCGCTTGCCGTCGAGCTTGAGGATGGGGTCGTAGTCGNCGCCCTTGGTGTGCTGGATGAATAGCAGCGCGGGCGCCACAGGGAGCCCTTGAGGGTTGACGTCGGCATTGTTGCGCACNATGGAGGCGTAGAGCATGGTTTGGAGGAAGTAGTCGGTGTGCTGTTTGGTGAGACTGACGGGGTGGAAGATTTCCTCCACGCTGCAGGTCTTTTTCGANGGCACTTTGCTTCCCGTTTTGTAGTCCACCACGCGCAGATGCGGCGATCCGGTGTCGGCATCGCACACGCGGTCGAGCCGGTCGATGGAGCCGCCCACTTCCACGGTGCGCGTTCCTTGAGCCGTGGGGAACGAGATGTGGCGATAGAGCTTGGTCTCGTTGCCCAAGATGGTGAAGGGCGTGAGGCGGCTGTCTATTTGGAATAGTCGCTCCANATAGTTGATGATGACTTCGCGATTGATGAGTTGCAAACCGTTGAGGTCGTGTATGTCGCGATTCTGGGCGTTGTCGAAGAGCAGTTCGGCTATGGCTTGATCCACGGCGCGCTCGGTGCGGTCGCGATGTTGTATGATGTCGTCGATGTCGGNGTGCGTGATGGTGCGGCCCACCAGCGGGTCGTAGATGAGTTGTGCGGCACGGTGGAAGATGTCGCCGAAGAGGCGATTGTCTATCTCGTTGTCGTCGTTGTCGTCGGGCTCTTTGATGTTCATCACGTAGTAGAAGTAGAACGAGAGCGGGCACCGCATGTAGCGGTTGATGGCCGAAGGGGAGACGCGCTCGAAGTTGTNGAGGAAGGCGAGGGCCCTTGCGTCTTTGTCGCGGGCTTGTGCGGCGGTGGTTATGGTCTCGTTGCCGGCCATCAGCGCTTGCCTTGCTATGGGGTGGCCGCCTTCCACCATGAGCTGTAGCATGAAGCGCGACATTTCACCGGTTTGCCCTTCGCGGGTGGCGTTGTTGTAACAGATGGTGATGTCGTCGGCGCGCTGCAGCAGACGATAAAAGTAGTAGGCGAAGATGGCCACCTTGTTGTCAACGGTGGTGAGCCCGAAGGCCCTTCGTATGACGTAGGGAATAAACGACACATCGTTGATGCCGCGAGGGAGATTGCCTTCGTTGCACGACAACAGCAGCACGTGGCTGAAGTCGAGATTGCGCGTTTCGAGCACGCCCATCACTTGGAGTCCCACTGCCGGTTCGCCGTGGAAGGGGATGGTGGTGGTGCGAACAATCTGGAGCAGCAGCCGCTGGAGCGTGGGGCGCGTGGCGGTGAGATGCCCGTCTTCCACGAGCGCGGCAAGGCGGTTGAGCAGNGTGTACATGCGGAAAAACGACTCGCGCTGCATGTCTTCGGCCTCGGGACTGTGGGTGGCCACATGGCGCACCACGGCCTGAATCCAGCGCAGATAGTCGGCATCGTTGGCAATGGGGCGGGAGAGCATCTCCTTGTCGAGCGTGGCGGCCAGCGGATGGCGCTGCACGCGGCGCACAAGATAGCGGGGCGTCTTGTCGGAGAGCCGCAGCTGGGAGAGCTGTTGCACGAAGGAACTCACGGGCATGTCGGCGAGCGGATAGCCCGTGGTGACGTTCACCTTTTCCACTTCCTCGGGGAGACAGTGTATCACGGTGGGGAGCAGATGCTCGTCGGCNATCACAATGACGGTGCGCCGGCCGTCGGCGATGCGATGGTTTTCGCGGAGCCATTGTGCGGCATATCGTGCCTGAACGTGCTCCGTGGGGGCACTAACGAAGGTGATGTCCTTGGGGGCGGCAAAGCAGCGATAGATGCTTTCNTCGGTGGAGTCGAGCTCGTTGGGANACTGCTCAAGGAGCTCGCGGATGTAGTGCCCTGCCTCGTGGCGCGGCGCCATGTAGTATTGGTCGAAATCCCAGTAGAACTTGGCGCGGCCGTCCTTCATCAGTCGGGAGCAAAGGCGCTGCTCGGCCTGTTGCATCATGTTGAATCCCACGAAGAGATACACGTCGTAGGGCAGGTCGGAGAGCTCGCCTTCGGCCACGTCGCGATAGAGCATGCCCTCGTAGGCCAGCCCTTTNGCGCGCAGGCAGNGGCGAAACTCGTTGTAGATGTCCTCAAAGCGGCTCCACAAGCGCATGAATCGCTCTTTCAGTCGNCTGTTGTGNTCGGCCGTGAAGTTGCGGAAGAAGTGTTGCAACTGCGCCACTTGCTCGTCGCTCAGATAAGACACGTCGTCGAAATTGTGGTGGTTGCTCAGGTTGCGAAACACGTCGTGGGCATCGGCCATGTTCTTGTCGAGGTCGTCGAAATCACTGATGATGAGCTGTCCCCATCCGTAGAAATGATCGAGCGTTTCGGAGGTTTCGGTCACTCGGGCATAGACGCGATGGAGCTCGCACACCAGTCTGATGGGGTCGGCCACGGCGAGGGGCGATTGTCGGCGAAAGAGTTCCGAGATGGTGATGGCCGCCGGTGCCCACATGGGGCGTTGCACGCGCTGCACGAGGGCGTCTTTCAGGAAGAGCGCGGCCCGCTTGTTGGGGAACACCACCGCNACGCGGCGCAGGTCGGAGCCGTATTTTTTCAGGATGTCGTCGGCGACGATTTCGAGGAAAGTTTTCATCGGAAGTTTGTTTTATCAAGGTTCTACGTCCACTATTTCATTGGTATAAACATACCACAGGCATCCGCTCACGCGTGGCATTCCCATGTCGGCGAGCAGCTTGATGTAGCCGCGCACTTGGTCGATGTGGGCATCTTTCGGTCGGCCAAACTTGAAGTCCACCACGATGGTTTCCGTGCNGTCGGTCATCACGCGGTCGGGGCGCTTCTCGCGGAGCACGCCCTCGGCGTCGCGGGTGATGAGTGTGCACTCGTTGTAGAGCGTCCAGCGGGGCTCAAACCATCGGGCCACGCGTGGCGTGTTCATGCGCTTTTGCAACATGGCGTGCAGGCGGTCGGCCGTGATGTTCTCGTCGTAGAGCACGCCGCTCAGCTCCAGTTGTTGCAGGGCGCGGGNCAGGTCGTCGGCCGTTCTGATGGTGGAAAACAGGGCGTGCATCACATTGCCCATCTTGATGTAGTGGTCGCGGAGGGCATCGTCGTTGGTTTCGCCCTCTTCGTCGGCCACAAATCGCCGGCTCTCGTTGCTCTGCAAAAACTCCACTTTGGCGTCGTAGCTCTTCAAGGCCACCGCCACGGGCTCCGCAGGCTGCGTGAACACGTTGGCCGAAGCCTTGTTGGCCGTTGGAGGTTTCAGCAGNAGTGTGCCGTCGCGATAGACGATGGGCTGCGCGGCATCGCCCTCCTCGGGTTGCCATTGCGCCACCACCTGCTGCAATAAATGGCTGCGGCGAGAGGTGTCGTCGCGGCGCCCGATGACGAAGAGATTGCATCCGGCACGCGTAAACGCCACGTAGAGCAGGTTGAGACCGTCCACCACGTTTTGCATAAACTCGTGTTTGTAGTCGTCGGCATAGATGGATTGAATCATTTTGCTGTTGTAGTTCACGGGCACGAGCGGCAGTTCGTTGAAGGGTGCCTCGGAGGGTTTGCACCAAAGGGTGCCGTCCGTCCGATTGATCTTCCAGTCGCAGAAAGGCACAATCACGTGGTCGAACTCCAGTCCCTTCGACTTGTGGATGCTGATGATCTGCAGTCCGTTGGTGCTGTCGCTCTGGATGGTCTTGGCGCCGATGCCGTCTTCCCATGCGCGGAGGAAGGCTTCGATGTCGCCACCCATGTCTTGGAGGAAACCATTCACCTCATCGTAGAAGGCGCAAACGTAGGCCCCTTCGTTGCGCAACTGCTCCACATGGAAGAGCGCATAGAGGCGCTCCACGATGTCGATGAGCGGCCGCGTGCGCAAAGACGGGTCGAGCGGAAACACCACATCGCACGTGCCGTTGATGCGCTCGCAGGCCCGCCGCAGAGTTTGCTCGTAGAGCGGCTCGGTGGGGTGGGTGAGGGCGTAGAGGCCGTTCACCAGAGTGTTGACGGCCAGTGAGGCATCGAGCCTGAANGCCTCGTTGCTCACCACGGGCACCTCTGGCCGGCAATCCATGAAATGTTGGGCAATCAGGGGGATGTATTTGTTCTCGCGCACCAGNATNCACACGTCGCGGAGCGNNGCGCCTCGGGCCATCAGGTCGTCAACGATGGCCACGGTGCGCTCCAACACGGCGTCGTTGTAGTTCTCTTTCGGCAGGAGCTCGATGCTCACGAAGCCGTTGTCGGGTTTGCCCTCGGGCACCTCTTGCTCCACGCCGTCGTAGGCATGCAGNAGNCGGTCGGCCTCTTCGGGGTTCACCTCCTTCACGCGTTGCCACTCCAACTGCCGCGCCGTTTGGAAGAAACGGTTGTTGAACCCGATGATGCGCCGCGCCGAGCGACGGTTCACGCGCAGGGTGTCGATGCGTATTTCGCGTTCGTCGAACAAGTCTTCTATGCCATTGAGNAGCTGCCAGTCGCCACCGCGCCAGCGATAAATGCTCTGCTTCACGTCGCCCACTATCAGATTGGAGCCGCGACTCATGGTTTCTCTGAGCAGCACGCTGAAGTTTTTCCATTGCACGGTGCCGGTGTCTTGAAACTCGTCTATCATGATGTGCTCCAGNGTGGCGCCGATTTTTTCGAAGATAAACGGTGTGTCGGAGCCGTCGATCAGCCGGTGGAGGAAGGTCTGGGTGTCGGAGAGCAGGAAGCGGCCCTCGTCTTGCATGTTTTGTTGCACGCGGGCTTCGATGGCGCCCAGCAGGCGCAGGTGGTTGAGATTCTTCAGGGTGAGGTCGGCGCTATTGTAGCGGCGCACTTGTTCGAGCCTCATGCGCTCGGCATCGAGCAGCAGGGGCATCAGCTCGTCTTGCGCCACGGCCACTATCTCGGCGCGGCGCGGCGCGGTCTTGGTGGCCCAGTTGGTGGCGTCTAGGCTGCAGTCGGCGGCCGTTTTGTTCCACACCTTGTCGGTGTTCCACTGCCCTTCGCCCAACTTGCGAAAGTAGCTGGCAATGCCCTTGTTGCCATTCTTCAAGTCGGCGGGCGTTAGTTGGTGGCGGGCCAACCGCTGCTCAAACTGCTCGCTGCACTCCTTCATCATTTCGTCGGCCGCGGTGCGGATGCGGCGCAACTGCTTGATGTAGCGAGGAAAGAAGTTGTCGTCGTTGAACACGCGCTCCAGTGCTTGGCGCTCGCTCTTGTAGTCGTCGTTGAAGATGAAGCGGCCAAACGTCTTGATGGCCCTTATCACGTTCCACGTTTTGTCGTCGTTGATGTTTTCGCGGATGTAGTCGAGTATCCAGCCCATCACGGTGCTTCGGNCCTGCAGTTCGTCGATCANCTCGTCCACGGCGCGCTCCTCCTCTTGGTTGCCGTCGAGGGTGACGTTGAGATTGGGCGCCAGATCCATTTCGCGGGCAAGGTTGCGCAGCACGTTCTGGAAGAAACTATCGATGGTGCCCACGCGAAATCCGTGGTAGCCATGGAGCAGGAGTGTGAGCGCTTCGCCCGCCCGCTTGACNGCCATCTGCGGAGAAACGCCCAGTTCNCTCGTCACCACGTCGAGATAGGGCCGCGAATCGGGCAACTGCCTACTGATGCCGTAGAGCTGACTGAGAATGCGCAACTTCATCTCCTCTGTGGCCTTGTTGGTGAAAGTCACGGCGAGGATGTGTCTGTAGGCGGCGGGATTCTCGATGAGCAGCTTGATGTATTCCACGGCCAGGCGGAAGGTTTTGCCCGAGCCGGCCGAGGCCTTATACACGGTGAGCGGCGCCTGCGATGGGCTGGCGAGCGGATGTTCGTTTGCTTTATTCATATATAATAGATGTGTGGCGCGTGCCACGGTTTAGGTCTTTCGGTGAATGATGAGCGCCTCTACCATCGCGAGAACAGCTCGAAGCCGAAGCGGAAGCCAAAGCCGTCGAACTTCAGCTTGTTGGTGGCCATGAAGATGCCCATCGAAAACAAGCGGTTGGTGAAGCCATAGCCATATTCCATGTAGGGCGACACCTGCGTGGATTTGAGGGCGTTGATGTAGATGCGCTCCGACTCCACGAAGCGTCCCACCCACGGCAGGCGGTAGAGCAGCAAGAGCGGAGTCTCATAGGTGATGTTGCCGCGCAGGTAGTATTTCGACGCATTGTAGTAGTGGTCGTCGAGCAGTTGGAAGTCGCCCGACCAGTCGTCGTTCCATCCGCCGGGGATATGTTCGCTGTTGAAGTTGGCATAGTCCAGGAAGTAGGCTTCGTTGTCGCGGTTGGTGTAGAGCCCGGCACCCACGCGCACCGACAGCAGNCGCAACGGGTTGAGCTGCTTCATCCACACGGCGTCGGCCTCCCATCGCTCATATTCGGTTTCTGATTTGGCCACGNCCTTGATGCCCCGCTCGTAGTCCACCGTGATGNCCACGCCCTTCCAGCCCCACGGTCGCCACTGCACTCCCACCATCGGGGCAAACGAACGATAGTCCATCGCCCCGTGAACGGCGCGAAAACTCTCCTTGTCAACGGGCGAGCGGCGGTGGAACACGGTGCCNCCATGCACCGACCAATGGCTGTTCACGTCGTAGTGGAGCTCGGAGCGAATGTGGAGGTCGTTGAAGTATTCCAGGTCCAATTCGTTCCACCGTATGCTGTCGCGCGATATTTCCTTGATGCGGTCGCGCACCGAGGAGTTGGTGATGCGGTTGCCGTTTCCCACGAGCAGCTCCACATAGCCGCGGCGCTGCTTGTTGAACGTCCAGCGAACCGGCACGCGAAAGTAGAACTGGCGCCACTTGAAAGCATANCCGCCCTTGAAGTAAACGTAGAGATCGCTGTTGTCGCTGAAGTCGTAGCCGGCTTTCACTTTAACCTTATACACCACGCCCTTCCGGCTGCTGTAACCGAAATAGAGCGGGTTGAACAGCGGGTCGATGCGGATGTAGCCCTCGTCTTGCCCCAGTCGCATGCGCGTGCGGTTGAGCAGATGGTCGGCAAAACTNTCCCACAATATCTGTTTGGCCAGNGAGGGGCGCTTCTCCGTCTGCACGGTGTCGTGCTCGGCTTCGGCCACGCTGTCCAGCGAATCCTTGATGGCATAGAGCCGTTCCACGCGCTCGGGCAGCACGCCGGGGCGCAGCGAGTCCATCAAGGCCATGTCGTGGCTGTTGTCGATGGAGTCGGGAAGGGTGGTGGGAAGCGTGTACTCCGAATAGTAGTCGGCCTCGAAACGATTGCCNAGGAAGCCGAATCGCATGGTCATGTCGCAGCGTTGGGGATAGAGCGACACGCGCCCGCTGTCGCCCATCGTGGAACTCAGCGAGAAGCGTATCATGTCGAACTCGCCGAAGAGCGTTACACTGATCACCCGNCCCGACGCAGGATCCACCATCGCGGCGCCGCGCACCAGTTGCGTGTTCATCACCCGTGGACGGAAACTCACCTCGGCNGTGCCTCCCGACATCCGTGTCACTTCGTAGCNATAGTAGATGGCATTGATGCGATGAAACGGCGACAGCATGCCCGCCGACGTGAGATACACATCATAGAGGCGCGGCCGCAAGAGCTCTTGCACATTGGTCATCACCTCGCGATGTCGCGGCATGGTGCCCACGTTCACCTGCAGCCTGGGCTCCACACCGTCGGCCGTGTGCTGCAGCCGGCTCCATGTTTCGCCGGCAAACTCGCGCCGCTTGCCGCGCATCACGCGATACATCGTGGGCACGGCCCATAGCAGCGGATTGCGCCGGTCGGTGTTCATGTAGTAGCGGGTNTAGATGTTGATGCCCGGCACCGTGGTGTCGGTCTCCACGCGATGGCAATAGTCGAACACACGACTCATCACCAGCGTGTCCACATTGCTGCGACNCGCCGCCGACATGACCGCCGACCACAGCATCGCCACGAGCATCAACCGTTTGTACATGCCGCAAATTTACAACTTTTCCCCGAAACGGAGCGCGCTCCGTCCACAAAATCGGCTGCNACAGACAAAAAACTCGCGCGGCACGGATGGCGGCCGGCATCACCATGGGCGCCGCAGTGCCTCACATNGCCCTTCGTCTTGCCTCACGTNTTCTTCTGCCCCCCGATACCGCCTTCGCTGATGATCAACATCATGGCCATCGGATAGAGCATGGNGAAAATTGAAAAATAAACGCGAAAAAAGCGGCTCAAAAATGGCCTCGCCGGCAACCAACAGCTCCTTCGGCCCGAAAAACACGATTTTTGGACCGTTTTTGGCATCTTGTTAAACCGTAGTTGGTTATGAAACAATCGATGCTCTTTTTCTGCAAAAATGATGGCGTGATTTTCCAAAAATACCGGTTTTTATCGCCAAAATCGGCATTTTTGACGAGCAAAAGCAGTGGTTTTGGAGACGAAAACCAGTGGTTTCGGAGGTGAATTCCGGTGATATTCGTTTCTAAAACTACGGTTTTTGCAAAAAGCGCGCCTTGTTTTTGGTTTGAAAGGGCTCGAAAATGCCCTCAAAATTCTCTAGATGGCAAGAAACTGCGCGGGGAATTTGTGAAAGTTTTTTCGCCTACGATTTCTTCTTTCGTTCGGGCGCGGCGACGTGCTCCATAAGGTATTGATAGAGCGCGGCGGCGGTGGGGCGCAGCTTCTCGCTTTGTCGGGCGATGGCCGTGTCGATGGCCGTTCGGAGAGTGCGTAGCGAAACCGTGTGATAGAGGTGGTGGATGAGGTGGAAAATGTTGTCGGTGTCGAAGTCGTCGGCCACGGAGCGATTGACGAGCACCGTGATGCCTGCTTCGTCGTAGATGAGGAAATGGCCCGCGAGCGCCAGCAGATGGGCAAAGGCAGGAAAATGGAGATTCAACTGCTCGTCGGCGACCAGCCTGTGCCAGGNCGTGGAAGAAGCCGTGATGACGGGCCGGCTGTTGAGACGGTCGTAGTGAGCCCAGTCGGCATCCTCAATGGTGGTGTTGCGGCCAGTCCTCACGGCGTTGAGCGCTATCTGGCGAGCGCGCTCGAGCGAGAGGTGCATGGCGGCAGCCGTTTCCTCAATGGAGTGGGGCGTGTTGTCGGTGCATCCGTAGGCATAACTATACACGGCGTCGGTGCGGTTCGGGGCATGGCGCAACAATTGCTGCAGAATGAAGAGCATGGGCTTGTGGCCGTGGCGGTCGGCGAAGGTGAACACAAACTGCAAATCCGCGTCGGTGAGGAAGGGATAGCGGTGCTTGATGATTTCGCCATGAAGCTCGTGGGGCGGCAATGCTGCGATGCGGCGAAACTCGCGGCAGAAGTCTTGATTGAATCGATAAATGGATTGCTGGGTGCCGGTGATGGACTTGCGAGGGCTCACGCGCTGATAGTCGGCGAGNGGCAGGGCATCGAGGGCCAACATGTCGGTGATGCGGGGGAGAAAGCGGCGGCGGAAATTCTTGGCACGCGTGTCGAGNTGCTCTTCGCAGAGCTCCTCATAGCGTTGCTCTGCGTAGTGGCGCGCTTCGGGAGAAACAAAGTGATGCCACAGCTGCAGGCACGTGAAATGGTTGAGGTCGCGCTGCAGGCTTTCTTCGGTGTGGCGGTAGGCATCGCAGAGCGCGGCGAGGCCTTGACTTCGNAATTTCTCGATGGCGAGACCGATGAAATGGAGCAGACGCCGGCGCAGATCGATGACCTCGGTGAGGGAAGCCCCTTCGGGCACTTGGCGCAACGCTGAACTATCGGCCATCACGGCACTATGGAGCATCTCCGGATGGGGGAAAAGGCTGTTCAGCAACTGTTGAGCGTTGTCGGTGAGCGTGGCCAATTGCGAATAGACATCGCTGACAGCGGGCGGCATGGACGGCTCGTTGGCGGNTTGTGCAATGGCGGCACGATATTCAACCGCTGATAGGCGCGGGACACGCGAAACGGGGACGTGGCCTTGTGCACCGGCATGCTTGTCAGTGTTGTCTTCGCCAGACCGACTGTCGAACAGCGGGGAAACCTCTTCGAGCGACTTGCGGCCGAAGTTGCCTAACCGCAACATGTCTTCGGGCTTGCGGAAACGCTTGCGAATGTCGTCAACGGTTTGGATACCGGCGTAGCGCAGGCTGTTGTAGGTGCGGGTGGAGATCATGCCGCTGTTGTGAAGCTGCAGGATGGTNGTGGTTGGTGAAAACACGGTTGTTAAGTTTTGTGCATGAAGTGCGCGGCGTGGGGGGTAGTCTCCGCCCGTCAGTGCTTGGTTTAAGGTTGTTGAATGCGCAAAGATATAAAAAAACGTGAGAAAGATATAATTTGTTTACATCTTTTATAAACGATTCTATGATTTTGAGAATTGGAATGCCTTGCACGTGGGGGCCTCAACACTCAAAACCAGAGGCCTAAAACAAAGAGCAGGCTTTGATAGAGCTGCATGGCGAGAATGTAGAGTAGCAGGATGAGGGGAAGATGGTTGGTGGAGGGCTGCAGCAGTTGTCGGGTTTGTCCGGCGGCAAAGGCGAAGGCTGCTCCGGCTGCAAAAAGGGTGAAGGCGAGCACGGGCACGATGGCGGCGGGAAAGCCAAGAGGGAAAGGGCGACCCGTGAGCCCCACCAGTGGCGCATCGGGGGCGCAGGTGAGGGNTGCCATCACGGCAACGGCCACGAGCACCACAAGGGCGGCAGCGCGGATACCCGACCGCCGGGGCAGCGTGAGACGGGCACCTCTGCGCAGGGAGCGCAACGTGGACATCAGCCCGCTCTGCCTGAGGGCATGGATGGCCACCACGGCGAGCAGAAGCCAAACGAGCAGCGGATGAGCCATGTTGTGGGTGAAACGGCCGAAAAACCAGCGGATGCCCTCCGAGGAAAGCAGTGAATGGAGACGGGCATCGGGGGCCACGGCGGCCACGAGCCACGACAAGGGGAAGAGCGCCACCTGGGCAACGGCCATTGCCACGACGGCCCACCGGCAGAGACGGGTGCCATCGGATAAACGGCGGCGCGGCTGCGGGGCAGAGGATAAACGGCGGTTATTCGGCATCGGGCTGCAGATGGTCTATGTCGATGATGCGCAGTTCGCAGGCCCTCACCACCAGTCGAGTGGCGTTGACACTAATGCCTCCGTTGTCGTCGGGGAAGAGTTTTCGAATGAGTTCGTTTTGTCGCTTCTCCAGACTTTTCACGCCGAAGGGCATGCCGCGCAGGTTGGTGATCTGCTCTTTGGTGTAGCCCAGCGCGAGGTGACGAAGGAAACGCTCATCGTATTCGTCGATTTCGTAGTCCACAAGTGCCTCTTGGCGCATGATCTGGCTGCCAACGCTGCGCTTGAAGCGCTCAAGAATGCGCTCGAGAATGGGCTGGTTGAACACCATGCGCTTGCCGCTCATCACGCTCTGCACATCGCCGCGCGTGAGCAATTCTCCGCTTTTCAGACAGATGCCGTCGCATCCNGCGTCGAGCGCGTCAACCCAGAGCTTTTCGTTGAGCACCTCTCCGGTGAAGATAAGCACCTTGATGGCGGGATAGCCTTCCTTGGTTTGGCGACAGAGTTCCACGCCAATGGTGGTGGAACCGTTGAGCCCGAGGTCGAGAAGCACAAGGTCGGGTTGTTGCTGTTTGATGAGTCGCCAATAGGCTTTCTCGTCGGCAGCGGTGCCGATGATGTCGGCTTCGGGGATTTCGTTGCGGAAGATGCCTTCGGTGCCCTTCAGTTCGAGGGGCACATCCTCCACNATGATCACTTTGAATGGGTCCATGTGTTAGCTGTTGTGATGGTGAAACGGGTGCCTTCGCCCAATGGTTCGGCCACGATGCCGCATCCGCGGCGGTTGGTGGCTTCCGAGTTTTCGCGCACGATTTGTCGGCAGATGAGGAAGNGAATGTTTTGGGGCGAGGGTGTGAAAAAGTCGCGATAGGGCGTGTGGGGCATGTCGATGCGACTCACGCGATAAGGGCCAGAGATTGTCTGCTGCGGCTGCAGCGTGTCGGAACCGGCGGCCTTGGTGAGCAATTCTATGAGATAGGCCTCGGCATCTTCGTCGAATAGCGTGGCCTCGATCTGTTCCGACGCTTGGCGGGCCAGCAGTGAATAAAGGTCTTTATAATAAGATGTGAGCTCGGCCACGTCGTTGAGGGCCTCGTTGTTGTCGTCATCGGGCAGCAATAGGCGGATACGCGAGGGGAAATACATCGTCTCGTGCTTGAGCGAGGACAGGCAGTTGTCGATCACGTTGTTGCTGATATAGAGTTGTTGCTGCTCATATTCGGCGCGCCTCAGNTCGTCTTCCATGAGCTCTGTGTCGCGCTGTTTCTGTTCCACGGCATCGCGGCTGCGTTGCATGGCCCGCAGTTCGGCGCGATGGCGCCGCTGTAGCTGTGGGCGATAGTAGAGCAGATAGTAGGCGGCNACAATGACCACGAGGAGCGTCACGAGCAGTCCGATGGCCACGTTGCGGCTCTGACGGGCGCGCTGCATGCGGCTCACATAGTGCCCCAACGTGTGATCGGCCGTCACCTCCTTATATAATTGTGTGTATTCGCTGTTGTTTCGCTGATAGACATCCCACTCATGGAGGGCCAGTGCCGCCACGGCTGTTTCGTTGGCGATGCCCATCAGGATGCTGGTGTCTGGCTGTTCGCAGAGCTGNAGGTAGTAGCGGGCGCTGTCGGCAAACAGCATGGTGGCACGATAGGTGCCGGCAATGTTGCTGTAATATGCGCTGTCGGCGAAGCGGGCGGCCTGATCGAGCGGAGACNCGGATGCCGCCATGGCGCNGACGGCCGCGGNGTGGATCAACAGNAATGCCACCATTCGGCGGATGCCGGCCGGCAAACGGAAGGAGAGACGACTGCCTTTGCCCAGCGTGCTTTCGGCGCTCAGCGTGCAGCCGGCGAAGAGCTTGCTCAGCTTTTTGTAGTGCTCGATGATGCCGCGGCAGTTGAGCAGCCCAAATCCGTGCCCGTCTTTGATGTGATGGGTGAAGAGCGTGGAGAGTTGTTCGTCGGTCATGCCGCATCCCGTATCCGCCACCGATATCTCCACATATCCATTGGATTCGGTGGCGCTGATGTCCACGTTGCCGCCCTTGTCTGTGAACTTTCGGGCGTTGTCGGCCAGCGTGTTGATCATGAAGAGTGTCAGTGTTTTGTCGGCTTTCACCACGGCTTCGGTGGGCTCCACGCGGAGTGTGATGCCTTTCAGCCTGAAACTCATGCGTGAGCGCTTCACCATATCGAACAGTTCGTTGACAGAAAAGCTTTCGATGTGNAGCTGCAAGTCGCCGCGCCGCAGTTGTATCCATTCGGTGAGTGTGGCGTTGCAGTCGTTGATGGTGTCGGCTATTTCGCGAACATANGAGCGGCGGTCGGCCTTCACGGCGGCGGGCTCGTTGAGGCGGCGCAGCTTGTCTATCTCGAGCGCCATGCGGTCGATGAAGGGCATCATGCTGTTCACCAAGAAGATTTTTGCACGATTCTCCAGATTGCGCCGCTTGTTGTCGCGGATGCGCCCCTCGGTGAGCGCCAGTTGTTCTGTGATTTCTTCTTGTCGTTCGGCGAGACGGCTCATCACTTCGGCGCCCTCCTGCTCGGCGTCGCTCAACAGTCGTTCGCTGTCGCGGCGCTCGTTTTTTCGGCGCAATCGGTAAAACCACAGTAGCAACACAATGGTGACGGCAATCATGCCCAGCACGGCGGCGATCATGCGNTTGAGCCCTTTCACTGATGTGGCCAGCTGNTCGGCGCGNGNCTCCAGCAGNCGGTCTTGCCGCGTCTGCTCGTGAATGTCGAGATAACTGTTGCGATGCTCATCGCTGCGGGGCTTGTCGTCGAGCGCCGAATAGGTGAGCGACAATCGTTCGTGAATGCTCGACACCAGCTGCGGCGCCTGGCTGATGCGCGGATCTTCGTCGAGCGCCTTTTCCAAACAAATGAGCGCCGATGGGTAGTCTTCGATATTCCAATAGCACGATGCGAGTGTGCGGTAGGCGCCGGCCGTCTGATAGACATCGCCGTATGCGCGAAACAGTTCGAGCGAGCGCTGTGCGAGGTTGCCGGCCAGCAGGGAATCGGGCATGCCGTCGAGGTTGATCATGGCCACCGACGGGCGCTTGTTGTCGAGCAAGAAGCGGTTCATCGGAGCCGTAAACAAGTGTTCGCTGAGCCCTTGCAGCGCGTTGGCCTGCCAATAGATGTAGNCGCCCGGCAGACTGCGCTGGTAGCACCGCATCAGATAGTCCCATTCTTGCATGTTGATATACTCGGCGGAGCCTTGCGTGATGATGCCTCCGGCGCCTATCTGATAGAGGTAATTGAGATGCTGGGCGGTGTCTTCCTCGATGTCGTCTTCACGGATGGCTTTCAGCGCATCAANGCTCTCCTGCTCCAAGCCCACGTAGTAATAATAGGCCGANGCCACGATGTGGAGCTCGCTTTCGGCGTANATCATGCGGCGGCTCAGCCGGCTGTCGAGCGAAGACCGCTCTTCGTCGATGCGTCGCAGCGTGTTGCGAGCACGCTCATAGTGGTCGTAAAACTCCTTGTTGCGGGCCTCGCGCTGGCACAATCTCATGAGTTGCACTTCCGACACGAGCCGCTCCACCTGGTTGTTGCTCGCGCGGAGCGCCGTGTCGAGCAGCGCATAAGCCTGCTGATAGTCCATGTGCATGATGCTCACGAAGGCCAAATTGTTGTAGGCCTCCGACTTTCCCGAGGGATAATCTTCGCAGAATGCGAGCGCTCGGCGGGCGTAGCACTTGGTGGAATCCAGGTTGCGATAGTGATAAGCGTAGGAGATGCTGTTCAGCTCGTCGGCCTCGCGCTGGTGCCTTGGTCCGCAAGCTGATAAAAAGAAAAGGCCTGATAGGCACAGCAGTCCTATCAAGCCTTGAATGGTAATGTGGTTATGCGCGAGCTTCGGCAACGTATCCCAGAGNTTCTTTGCACTTGTCGGTGATGTATTTCCANTCGCCGGCAGCCACCTTATCCTTGGGGAACAGCTTGCTGCCCATGCCAACGCAGTAAACGCCGGCCTTGAACCAAGCCTTCAGATTGTCGGCTTCGGGGGCCACGCCGCCGGTCACCATGATCTTCGACCACGGCATGGGTGCCTTCAATCCCTTCACCATATTGGGGCCAACAACGTCGCCGGGGAACACCTTCGTGAGGTCGCAGCCCAGCTCTTGTGCCTTGCCAATCTCCGANACACTCATGCAGCCGGGGCAGTAGGGCACCAAGCGACGATTGCAAACGGGGGCTACATCGGGGTTGAAAAGCGGTCCCACCACGAAGTTGGCGCCCAGCTGGATGTAGAGCGCGGCAGTGGGGGCGTCCACCACCGAGCCGATGCCCAGTGCCAATTCGGGGCACTCTTTGTCGGCCCACTTCACGAGTTCNCCAAAGATTTCGTGGGCAAAATCGCCGCGATTTGTGAATTCGAAGGCGCGCACGCCGCCGTCGTAGCAGGCTTTCACCACGTTCTTGCACGTCTCAAGGTCCTTGTTGTAGAACACGGGCACCATTCCCGTGTCGCCGATTTTCTTCAGCACGGCGAGCTTGTCAAACTTAGCCATTATCTTTCTTTTTAAGTTTTAAACGTTTGATGGTTGTCACCCTGCGGCGCCGGTGCCATTGTCGGCGACCGGCGCCATCGGGGGTTGTAGTTTAGCGCTGCACGCGTCCGTTGGCATTGCCGCCGGCGAGCGATTCCACTTCGTCAACGCCCACCAGGTTGAAGTCGCCGTTCACGGTGTGCTTCAGTGCCGAAGCGGCCACGGCAAATTCGAGGGCCTCGCCCTGCGTGGGCTTTGTGAGCAGACCGTGGATGAGGCCGCCCGAGAACGAGTCGCCGCCGCCCACGCGGTCGATGATGGGGTTGATTTCGTAGCGCTTGCTCTGATAAAACTCTTTGCCGTCATAGATGAGCGCTTTCCAGCCGTTGAATGTGGCCGAGAAGCTCTCGCGCAATGTGGATACCACATACTTGAAGCCGAACTCCTCTTTCATTTGTTTGAAGATCTTCTCGTAGCCGGAAGCGTCGGTCTTTCCGCCCTCCACGTCGGCGTCGGGCTTGAATCCGAGGCAGAGCTCTGCGTCTTCTTCGTTGCCGATACACACGTCCACATATTTCATCAGCGGGCGCATCACGGAGATAGCCTTCTCGGATGTCCACAGCTTTTTGCGGAAATTCAGGTCCACCGACACCGTCACNCCGTGGCGCTTGGCGGCTTCGCAGGCCAGACGGGTGAGCTCGGCGGCCTTGTCGGATATGGCGGGCGTGATGCCGCTCCAGTGGAACCACTGTGCGCCTTCCATGATGGCGTCGAAGTCGAAGTCTTGGGGATCGGCCTCTGCGATGGCAGAATGGGCGCGGTCGTAGATCACTTTCGAGGGGCGCATCGAGGCACCGGTCTCAGCATAATAGAGGCCCACGCGCTCGCCGCCGCGGGCAATAAACTGCGTGTTNACGCCATATCGGCGCAGCGCGTTGACGGCGATCTGGCCGATTTCGTGCTTCGGGAGCTTGCTCACGAAGTAGGCGTCGTGACCATAGTTGGCCACCGACACGGCCACGTTGGCCTCTCCGCCACCGGGGATGATGCGGAATGATTCACTCTGGATGAAACGGTCGTTGCCGTTAGGCGACAGGCGGAGCATGATCTCGCCCAAGGTTACAATCTTAGCCATAACAGTTTTCTCTTTGTTTTTGAATGTTTATAGATTAATTTTATACGAGTGTTCTCTTCATCGGCCATTAGGCGCGTTCACTTTGCAAAGGTACAAAGTTTTTCCAAAAAAGCGCACAACGAGCAAAAAAATATACTGTGTATTCACACAATTCAATATTTTTTCCTACTTTTGCACGCGTCNTAGTGATGCCAAAGCATTGACGGGCCGCACGAAACAAACTACACAATGACTGAACGAATAAGGATTAAAGACATCGCCGAGATGGCCGGAGTGTCGGCAGGCACGGTGGATCGCATCTTGCACAACCGCCCCAACGTGTCGCAAAAGGCGCGCGCCAAGGTGGAGCGCGTGCTCCAAGAGATAGACTATCGCCCCAATATGTATGCCTCGGCCTTGGCCTACAACAAGTCGTACACCTTCACCATCCTNATGCCGCGCCACGACAGCGAAACCTATTGGGAGGAAGTGGAGGAGGGCGCCAATCATTGCACCGACGTGCGCCGCGACTTTCACATCCGCGTAAACCTGAAATACTACAACCGGTTTGACAGCCGCTCGTTTGAAAAAGCCGCACGCGAGATTCTCGAACGGCGGCCCGACGGCGTGGTGGTGGTGCCCGCCGCGCTCGCCGTGACGCAGTCTTTCACCGANAGTCTCCACGCGGAAGNCATCCCCTTCATTCTGCTCGACTCTTATATGCCCGACCTGAAGCCNCTCAGTTTCTTTGGGCAAGACTCGTTCCAGAGCGGATATTTCGCTGCCCGCATGCTGATGCTCATCGCCTCGCNCGAGAACGAAATCATGCTCATGCGCCAGGTGAAAGACGGCGTGTTGGGCTCCAAGCAACAAGACAATCGCGAAGTGGGATTCCGCCACTACATGCACGAGCACTTCCCCCACGTGGNCATCGCCGAGCTCAACCTGCAGATGGAGGGCGAGCGCGCAGGCTACGACGATGTGCTCGAAACCTTTTTNAAAGACCATCCCCACGTGCACCACTGCATCACGATGAGCTCCAAGGCTCANATCGTGGGCGAATTTCTGCTCAAAACCCGCCGCCGCGACGTTCANATTATGGGCTACGACATGGTGGAGAAGAACGCCGAATGCCTCCGCCGCGGNAGCATATCGTTTCTCATTGCACAGCACGCGTTCATGCAGGGCTACAACTGCGTGGACACGCTCTTTCGCGCCATCATCCTAAAACAAAAGGTGGAGCCCGTCAACTACATGCCCATCGAACTGCTCACCCGCGAAAACGTGGACTTNTATCGGCGCACGCAGCTCTGATCGTCGCCGCCCCNCCGCCACCCATCCCGCAACATATTATACAAAAACCATAGCATCATGCAGCAATCATCATTCATCAAAATCAATCCGGCCGACACCGTAGTGGTCTGCCTGCGTGCCTTCAAACAGGGCGAAACCATCAGCATCGACGGGCGCGACATTGTCGTGCTGCAAGACACCCCCGTGGGGCACAAGCTCCTTCTCGTGGATACCCCCGAGGGCACCAACATCATTAAATACGGCTACCCCATAGGGCACGCTCGCGAAGCGCTGAAGGCCGGCACGTGGGTCAATGAAAACAATCTGAAAACCAACCTCGCAGGGACGCTCTCCTACGAGTATCACCCCGTGAAGGAGAGCCTCAATATACCCCGCGACGANCGCACGTTCAACGGCTATCGGCGGAAAAACGGAGAGGTGGGCATACGCAACGAGGTGTGGATAGTGCCCACCGTGGGATGCGTCAACGGCATCGCCGAGCGCCTAGCCGCCCAATTGGAGAAAGAAACAGCGCTGGAGGGCATCGACGCCGTCCACGCCTGGCATCACAACTACGGCTGCTCGCAGCTCTCCGAAGACCACGAAAACACACGCAAAGTGCTGCGCGACATCGTGCTCCACCCCAACGCTGGCGCCGTGCTAGTGCTGTCGCTGGGATGCGAAAACAATCAGCCCGACGACTTTATGGCCCTCCTGGGCGACTACGACAAGGAGCGCGTGCGACTGCTCGTCACCCAGCGCGTGGAAGGCGACGAGGTGGAAGAGGGCATGAAAGTGCTGCGCGAGCTCTACAACATCGCCAAGAAAGACCGCCGCGAGCCCTGCCCGCTGAGCGAACTGAGAGTGGGCTTGAAGTGCGGCGGCAGCGACGGATTCAGCGGCATCACCGCAAATCCCCTCGTCGGAGAGTTCTCCGACTATCTCGTGGCCCAGGGCGGAACAAGCATTCTCACCGAGGTGCCCGAGATGTTTGGGGCAGAAACCATCTTGATGAACCGCTGCGAAACACCCGCTCTCTTCGAGCAAACGGTCAAACTGATCAACGACTTCAAAGAGTATTTCCTTTCCCACGGAGAGCCTGTGGGCGAAAATCCGTCGCCCGGAAACAAGGCCGGCGGCATCTCCACCCTTGAAGACAAAGCCCTCGGATGCACACAAAAGTGCGGACGCGCGCCCGTCAGCGGAGTGCTCTCCTATGGNGATCGCCTGCAAGTGAAAGGCCTCAACCTGCTCTCGGCGCCAGGCAACGATCTCGTGGCCTCCACCGCGCTCGCCGCTGCCGGCTGCCAAATCGTGCTCTTCACCACGGGCCGCGGCACGCCGTTTGGCACTTTCATCCCCACCATGAAGGTNTCCACCAACAGCACGCTGGCGGCCAACAAGCCCAATTGGGTGGACTTCAATGCCGGGCGCCTTGTGGAGGGACAGCCCATGCGCGATGTGCTCGCCGNTTTCATCGACAAGATCATCAGCGTGGCCAATGGCGAACCCACCCAAAACGAGAAGAATGGCTATCGCGAAATCTCCATCTTCAAAAACGGCGTGACGCTCTAACGTGGCGACGAAGAGAAGAATAAACAACCACAACCCCTGAACAGGGCATCGGTCTGCGCCAAAGCGCAGACGCCAAAGCCCACGGAGGCGCAACGAGCGCTCCCGTGGGCTTTTCGCGTTTTCGGCCATCTCAGCGACTAAAAATAGCGCCCCGAGAGTGTTAAATTGTTCTTTTTGTAACCTCAGAAAGTGGCTCAAAAATNCCCTCGCTGGTCACCAACTCGTCTTTCGGCGCGAAAAACGGCCNTTTTGAGCCACTTTCTGCAACCNGCTATCCATCAGTCTTTTACAAGAAAATCAATGGGCGCTGATTTTCAATGCATTAGCCATCCATTTGCAAACCAATGGTTTTGCTCGCGCTATCCANTGGAATTGGAAGCGCTATCCAATGGTTTCGGACTCGCTATCCATTGACGGGCGCATCGAAAACCATTGACGGCGCGATGCAAAACCATTGGATAGCGAGAGGAAGACTAATGGATGCGAAACGGAAGGGCAATATTTTTGCAAAAATGGGNTGNCGGAATNTNNGNNAAAATGTGCTGTTTTTCCATTTTAACATCTAGATGGAAGAAAAATCCGTACAGTGCATTCCGGCGGATGGGTTGCGGATTGTTCCGTTTGTCGGATGGCGTATGGCGATGAATGGGCGGNGCAAAAAAGAGCGGAGGGCACGTCTTGTTGAAGANATGCCCTCCGCTGTGGTTGATGGCGTGCGGCGCGCGCGGTTTCCGCGGGCCCTATCCCAGATATTTCATCAGAATCTTGGCGTTGCCGCTGTCGCGCAGCTTGGCAATGCTCTTCTCGCGGATTTGTCTCACGCGCTCGCGGGTGAGGCCCAGCTGATCGCCTATTTCTTCGAGCCCCTTCTCTTGGCAGCCGATGCCGAAACACTCGCGGATGATGGTGATTTCTCGGTCTTTCAGCACGCGCGACAGCACAGAATTGAGCTCCTGGGCCATGCTCTCGTGGTCCACATGCCGGTCGGTGCGCGAGTCATCTCCCGAGGGCATCACGTCGAGCATGCAGTTGTCCTCGCCGTCCTGGAAGGGCGCATCGATGCTCACGTGGTGGCCGTCGGCGGCCAGGCTTTGCCCTATCTTCTCCTCGTCAATGTTGGTGGCTTCGGCCAGCTCCGAAATAGAAGGGTGGCGCTGGTTTTCTTGCTCGAAACGGTTAATCTCGTGGTTGATCTTATTGAGCGATCCCACCTGGTTGAGCGGCAGCCGCACGATGCGACTTTGCTCGGCTATGGCTTGCAAGATGCTTTGGCGAATCCACCACACCGCGTAGGAAATGAATTTGAAACCACGGGTTTCGTCAAACTTCTGCGCGGCTTTTATCAGTCCAATATTGCCCTCGTCGATGAGGTCGGTCAGCGACAAACCTTGGTGTTGGTACTGCTTAGCGACCGACACGACAAAGCGCAAGTTGGCCGTAACCAGCTTGTCTTTGGCCCGTTCTCCCTCGCGGCCGCCTTTACGGATCTTCTGCGCCAACTCTATTTCCTCGTCTATTGAAATGAGCGGAGCCCGACCGATTTCCACCAGATACTTGTCCAACGCTTCGCTGGACCGGTTTGTAATGCTCTTTTGAATCTTTAATTGTCGCATCTCGCTACTGTTCTAATCGTTGTTAACCGGTTGATTGCTAAACTAATACCCTTGATTTTTATCGCGAAAAGTGCTGCAAAGGTAATCATTTTTTCGTTACGTTGTTCTCTAAAACCCTGATTTTTAGCTTAAATATTATTAAATGGCGCAACACAAGGGCGCCAATCTAGCCCTCCGAAACCACCGGTTTTGCCCTCCGAAACTGCCATCCGGCCGTTGCGCCNCGAGCGCCGCCGCTCTACAAGAACAATGAAAAAAGCGTGCCCAATGACTCGGACACGCTCCTTTTTGCGGTGACATATATATAGATGTGTGGCGTCGATGGGCTTGTGCCTCTTTGGCCTTCGGCCGCATCGTTGCCGCCCGTCTTTACCACAGCTGCAGGCGCTCGCTCTTGGGGATAAACATTTTGTCGCCCTGTTTCACGGAGAAAGCGTCATACCAAGCGTTGATGTGGGGCAGTGCGCCGTTCACGCGCCATCGTCCCAGCGAGTGGGGATCGGTCTTGATGCGGCTGCGGATTTCGGCCTCGACGATGTTCTCGGCCCACACGCTTGCGTAGGCGATGAAGAAGCGCTGGTCGGCGGTGAGCCCGTCGATGGTCTTCAGCGGATGGTTGCGCGTGGCATTTTTATAGGCATACCAGGCCACTTGGAGCCCGCCGTGGTCGGCCAGGTTTTCGCCCAGCGTGAGTTTGCCGTTGGCATTCAGGTCGGGGAGCACTTTGATGGCGGAGAAGAAGTCGGCGTATTTTGAGGTCCGTTCGTCAAACCGGCGGCTGTCGTCGGCAGTCCACCAGTCGGTCATGTTGCCCGATTTGTCGTAGTGGCGGCCTTGATCGTCAAAGCCGTGGGTCATCTCGTGCCCTATCACCACGCCGATAGCGCCGTAGTTGAACGCGTNGTCGGCCGTGGGGTCGAAGAACGGATACTGCAGAATGCCGGCGGGAAAGCAGATTTCGTTGGTGGTCGGATTGTAGTAGGCGTTGACCGTTTGCGGCGTCATGTGCCACTCATCTCGGTCAACGGGCTTTCCGGCCATGTCGTTGATGCGTTGCTTGGTCTTGAATTTGAAGCACTCCATCACGTTTTCGTAGTAGCTCCGGGCGGGGTCGATGTTGAGCTCGCTCAAGTCTTTCCACTTGTTGGGGTAGCCGATTTTCACGTAGAAAGTGCTGAGCTTGGAGAGCGCGTTCAGCTTGGTGTCGGTGTCCATCCAGTCTTGCGCCATGATGCGCTCGGCGAGCGCCAGTTGCAGGTTCTTGACGAGCTGTTCCATGTGCGCCTTCGACGAGGCGGGAAAGTAGCGTTCGCAGTAGATGCGTCCGAGGGCTTCGCCCATCTGGGCCTCTGTCTGATTGGTGGCTCGTTTCCAGAGCGGGTAGTCTTCTTTGCGGCCGCGCATGGTCTTGCCGAAGAATTCGAAGCTGGTTGCCGCGATGTCTTCGCTCAGATAACTGTCGGCGCCGCATATCTCGTCCCACTCCATGTAGTCGCGATATTCCTCGACGGAGATTTCGCCGATGGTCTTGTTGGCACCTTCCACGAAGNCCGGCTGACCCACTATCAGCTCTTGCACGTGGGCGCGGTTGATGCCCATGGCGTCGGTGAGGCTTGATAGGCGCACGTTGGGGTAGCGGCTTTCAAATTCTTGCAGCGTCATCTTGTTGTAGTTGGCCTCCACNTCGCGCAGCTCTGTGCGGCTCTTGCTCACTTTTGCGAGCGCGGTTTCCACCTTCATGATGTTGAGCATTTTGCGCTCAGACTGCTTCTTTGAGAAGCCAAACTTCTGGAGCATCTTCACGATATGCCGCTTGTAGGCTTCGCGTATGTCCGAGGTGGCCTTGTCTTTGTCAAGGTAATAGTCTTTCAAGCCCAGCATCAGGCCGCCCTGATATACGTTCAGAATGTATTGCGATGCGTTCTTGTCATCGACGCCGAACATTATATGCATAAACTTTTGGTCGCCATACGCCGCTTGTTGCTTCTGGATGTTGAACAGCTCGTCCTTTGTTTTGGCAGCCTCAATCTGCTTGATGAGCGGCATCACGGGCGCCACGCCTTCGCGATTGCGGCGCTCTTGGTTGATGGCCGATTTGTAGAAGTCGGAGAGTTTCTGCTCCACCGAGCCCTTCGCATATTGGCCGTCTTTCAGTTCGTTGAGAATGCCGTTGATGCGCTTATCGTTCTCATCTTGAAGCAAATTAAACGAGCCGTAGCGCGAATAGGCGGCGGGCAGCGGGTGGCTCTTCATCCATCCGCCGCAGGCATACTGGTAGAAGTCGTCTTGAGCGCGAACGCTCTTGTCCATGTTTTCTGGCCGTATGCCCTCGTTNAGGTCTTGGGCGCTGAGGCCGGCGCCGGCGGCAACCATCATCATCATGGTTATCATCTTCTTGGTTTTCATGTTTTTTTTTGTCTTTGTATGTAATGGTTTGGTGATGCAAAGGTAAGCAAAAAAAGTTGCAACGTGAAGCGTCGGNCGCAGAAAAGGCGCCGACCGCACGGTGTGGGAACGCCNTTCGGGCTACGGCTCCATGCCCTCCAGCTGNTCGCAGAGCTCGGTCCAGCGCTCGGTTTCTTGGTCGATGGCGCGCCGCGTGGTGGTGTATTCGGTGACGATGGTCATGTCGGAAGCGTTTTTCGGGTCGCAGAGTATCTCGTCGAGTTCCTTGATGCGCTGCTCCATGGNCCCTATTTTTTCTTCGATAGCCTTGATTTGTTTCTCCAGCCGGGCACGCTTTTTCTGTTGCTCTTTCCGCTTCTGATAGTCGGCGGCGGGCTTGCCCGTCGTTTTCGCGGGTGAGGCCTGTGGAGCGCTCTGATGGGGAGCTGCCAGCGNCTGGGCAGCGGTCTCGGCTTTCTCNGTGGCGCGTATCCAGTCGTAGATGCCGCCCAGATATTCGCGCACCTTGCCATCGCCGAAGGCGTAAACCTTGGAAACGAGACCGTCGAGNAACTCNCGGTCGTGGCTCACGATGATGGCGGTGCCGTCGAAGGCCTTTATCGCCTCTTTCAGCACGTCCTTGGAAACCATGTCGAGATGATTGGTGGGCTCGTCGAGGATGAGCAGATTCACCGGCTCCANCAGCAGTTTGATCATGGCCAGTCGGCTGCGCTCGCCGCCGCTGAGCATGGCCACGCGCTTGTCGGAGGCCTCGCCGCCAAACATGAAGGCGCCGAGGATGTCGTTGATTTTNAGTCTCACTTCGCCCTTTGCCACGCGGTCGATGGTGTCAAACACGGTGAGCTTCTCGTCGAGCAGCTGTGCTTGGTTTTGCGCAAAGTAGCCGATTTGCACGTTGTGCCCCACCTTCAGCGTGCCGTCGAACGGCAGTTCGCCCATGATACACTTCACGAGCGTGGACTTGCCCTCGCCGTTTTTGCCCACGAAGGCCACCTTTTCTCCGCGCTTCACGGTGAGGTTNACGCGAGAGAAAACCACNTGGTCGCCGAATGCTTTTCCCACGTCCTCGCACACCACGGGGTAGTCTCCGCTCCTCAAGCACGGCGGGAATTTCAGTCGCAGGGCACTGCGATCCACTTCGTCAACCTCTATCGGGACAATCTTTTCCAGCTGACGGAGGCGTTGCTGCACCTGGACGGCCTTGGTGGCNTGGTAGCGNAAGCGCTCCACAAACTGGCGGATGTCGGCTATTTCGCGCTGTTGATTCTCATAGGCGCGCAGCTGTTGTTCGCGCCTTTCCTGGCGCAGCTTCACGTATTCGTCATACTTCACCTTGTAGTCAACCACTGCCCCGCAAGAGATTTCCAGCGTGCGGTTGGTTACATTGTTAATGAATGCGCGGTCGTGGCTCACCAGAACCACGCTGCTCGGGCTCGTCACGAGGAATTGCTCGAGCCAGCGTATCGACTCGATGTCCAAGTGGTTGGTGGGCTCGTCGAGAAGGAGCACGTCGGGCTTGCGCAGCAGAATCTTGGCCAATTCTATGCGCATACGCCATCCCCCGGAGAANTCGCGCGTGGGCCTATCNAGGTCTTTGCGNGTGAATCCCAGCCCCGTGAGCGTTCGTTCCATCTCGGCCTCGTCGCCTTCGGCTCCCGTCATCATGTAGCGTTCGTGGGCTTCGGTGTAGCGTTCCACAAGGGCCATGTAGTCGTCGCTCTCGTAGTCGGTGCGCTCTGCCAGCTCGCGGCTCATGCGCTCCACGCGGTCGGCCATCTGCGCATGCTCTGCAAAAGCCTTGCGTGTCTCGTCGCGCACGGTGGTTTCGTCNTGCAACTTCATCACCTGCGGCAGGTATCCCACGGTGGTGTTGTTGGGCACATTCACCGTCCCGGCCGTGGGCTTCTGCAGCCCGCACAGTATTTTGAGCAGCGTGCTCTTGCCGGCGCCGTTTTTGCCCACAAGGGCGATGCGGTCGCGATCGTTTACCACGAAACTGACATCTCGGAACAATGGCTTCACGCCAAACTCCACTTTGAGTCCTTCAACTGATATCATGCCGATGCTGTTGTGCTGTTTTATAAATGCGATTTCCGTGCCCGTTGTGGGCTGTGGTGCTTGTCTTCGATGGGAAGAGTGCGGCCCTTGCTCCGCGCTATTGGAAATATTGCTTCAGATAGTCGTCCACCGTGGCGCGCAATTTCGCCGTGCAGTCGGGGTCGGATGCAAGGTCGTGGCCCGAGTTGGGGAACAGAATGAGCGTGTAAGGCACGTGCTGCTTTTCGAAAGCGTCAACAACGGCCTTGCGCACCGNCGGCTTCACGATGATGTCTTTCTCGCCGTAGGTCATGATGGTGGGGGCGTCGCCGCGTTTCACCAGCTGTGCCGGCGAAGAGCTTCCGATGAGCTTTTCCACGGTCGCCCTGTTGTACATGCCGGCCTTCATCCTTGCGCCCGAANCTCGAAACACGAGGTTGTCCACATCTTTCTTGTCGCCGTTGTTGGCGAGATNCTCTCCCGCGGCGAGGCGCNGCTCGATGTTGCGCAACTTCTCCTCATTGGCGGGGAACATCGCCGTTAGGTCTGAAGGCCCCACTTGGTCCACCACGAAGCGCACCGGATAGGGGGCGTCGCTCCGATGTTTCATGGCATAGGCCATGGCCAACTGCGAACCGGCCGAATATCCCCACAGGGCCATGTTGTTGATGTGCACGCCCCGTGCTTCCAGTCGTTGCCGTATGTGGCCGATGGCGGCATGGATTTCGGCGTCCATTTGTGGCAGCGTGACATCGTTGTGCCCTAGGAAAGCAATCACAGAATAGTCGATAGAGGCCGCCACATAGCCGGCCTTGCAATAGCGTTTGCACACATAGTCGAGGTCGTCCTTCGACCCGCCCATCCACGAGCCGCCGTGTATGCACACGATGATGCCGTTGCGAGCCTTGCCCGCGGGCAGATAGAGGTCGTAGTCGTTGCGCTTGCCCGAGTCGTAGGCCACGTTTCGCTCAATGGTGCCGCAGCTGTCGTCCCATGCTTCATACTTGCCGGCGCTCTTTGCCAGCGTGGTGCACGNGCTCAGCGCCAAGCACATGGCCACGAGCATCACCATGCCGCGCAAGGCCTTCATCGTTGCTCTTTTCATCTGTTTGCAATGTTTCATTGTCGGTTTGCCCGTGCAAAAGTAGCGCATTTCTGCCACATCGCCAAACTTTGCCCCCTCATCTTCGCGCCGACCTCCGCCGCGTCGCCACTCCATATATAATATATAAGCGGTGTGTGCCTAGCGCCCGTGTGTCGCCCCATTGCTGCCGATTCCTGATTTTTGCAACAACTTTGCAGTCCTTCGTTATTGGAATTTCATCATTTTTTTNGATGATTGTTTTTTGATAATATTCATGGAAAAGCACTACTTTTGCACCGCGCAACGGAGAAAAGACCAAGGCGCATGATGAGCCCGTCTGTGAGCAATGGCTACGACGGCGCGGACCATTTATAACATGAAACCCATGTCAGCAACACATAAGAGACTGGCCCTGGCGCTCGCGGGATGGCTGATGGCCGTGGCAGCGATGGCGCAGATGATGGCGCCGGTGAGCGTGGAAGTGAGCCGGCGGCAGTCGTCGCCCACAGAATTGTCGCTGGTGTTCAAAGCCACCATCGACGGCGGTTGGCACGTGTATTCCGTGGGATTGCCCGCCGGCGGCCCCACGCCGGCCTCCATTCATCACGATGCGCTGGAGGGCCTCGCNCCGGTGGGCACGTTGCAGGCTGAGGGAAAAGAAATCAGCACCTTCGACCGACTGTTCGGCATGACGGTGCGCTATTTTGAAANCAGCGCCACCTTCACGCAGCGCTATCGCATCACGGCGCCGCAATATCGCGTGGCGGGCTATTTGGAATATGGCGCCTGCAACGAGGAGAGTTGCCTGCCGCCCGAGCAGGTGGCGTTTGACGAGCGCGGCACGGCCAACATCGAAAGTCCTGCCAACGAGGAGCAAACCACNGCTCCGGCGCCCGCGAAAGACTCCCTCAACGCGGCGCCCGACAGTGCTGTGCAAGGCCTCGCGCTGGCAGANTCCGCCTCCCTCGTTGCCGACACTGCCGCCCTTGCCNCCGAGGCCTCGCCGCTGAACGGCGACTGGGCACCCGTGATCGACGAGCTGCAGCGCTTCGACGGCGCCGGCGGCCCCCGTCGCTCGTTGCTCTATGTGCTGCTGATGGGATTTCTGGGCGGCTTGGCGGCGCTGTTCACGCCCTGCGTGTGGCCCATGGTGCCACTCACGGTGGGCTTCTTTCTCCGTCGTGCCAAAAACGACCGGCGCCGCGGCATTCGCGACGCGGTGGTGTATGGCCTCTCCATCATCGCCATCTATCTGGCACTCGGACTGCTGGTGACTGCCATCTTCGGAGCGTCGGCGCTCAATGCCCTCTCCACCAATGTGTGGCTCAATCTCTGCTTCTTCCTCTTGCTGGCCGTGTTTGGCCTCAGCATGATAGGTCTTTTCGAACTCCGTCTGCCCTCATCGTGGAGCAATGCGGCCGACAACAAGGCCTCGGAGGCCGGCGGCGCGCTGTCGCTGTTTTTCATGGCGGCCACGCTCGTGCTGGTGAGTTTCTCGTGCACGGCCCCCATCGTGGGCTTCTTGCTCGTGGAGACGGCNTCGCGCGGATCGCTGGCGGCGCCCGTGGCCGGCATGTCGGGATTTGCCCTGGCGCTGGCGTTGCCGTTCACGCTCTTCGCCCTTTTCCCGCGCTGGCTGCAGCGGGCACCGCGCTCGGGGTCGTGGATGACGGCCATCAAGGTTGCGCTGGGATTCATCGAATTGGCCTTCGCCTTGAAATTTCTCTCTGTGGCCGACATGGCCTCGGGGCACCAATGGCTGTCGCGCGATCTGTTCTTGTTGCTCTGGATTGTCATTTTTCTGCTGCTCGGCATCTATCTGTTGCGCTTCGCCCACAAGGCGCGCAAGGCCAACGCCGCCACCGGCGAAGCACCCCTCGGCCGGCGGGCGCGCGGCATCATGGCCGTGGCGGGCGCGGCATCGCTGCTGCTGGCGGCCTACATGGTGCCCGGATTGTGGGGCGCCCCCTGCAAACTGGTGAGCGCCTTCACGCCACCCATCTACACGCAGCGCATCAATCTCTATAAGGCCGAGCAGGTGAACGCGCCCTTCACCGACTACGACGAAGCCATGGCCGAAGCCCGCCGCACGGGACGGCCGGTGCTGATAGACTTCACGGGCTACGGCTGTGTAAACTGCCGAAAGATGGAGGCAGCCGTGTGGACCGACGCAGAGGTGCGCCGCCTGCTCACCAGCGAATTTGTGCTTGTGTCGCTCTACACCGACGACAAACGGCCGCTCGACCAACCCTTCGACGTGGAGGAAAACGGCCGCCGCCGCTCNCTGCGCACCGTGGGCGACAAGTGGAGCTATCTGCAGCGCCACAAGTTTGGCGCCAACGCCCAGCCGTTTTATGTGGCCGTGTCGCCGCAGGGCCACCCCCTCGCCGGCAGCTATGGCTACGACGAGAGCGTGGCCGACTATCTCGCCTTCTTGCGGCAGGCCCTCGACAACCGCTGACGCCCCGACACTGGCCGCCGGAGTGGTGGTCAGCCGCTGCCGGAGTGCTTGTGGCGTGTTGTGGAAGCGCCGCTCCTTTCCTGCCGTTTTTCATCGCCATCCGCCGATCCGACAAATGGAACAATTCGCAACCATTCCGCTGGAATGCATTGTACGGATTTTTCTTCCATCTAGATGTTAAAATGGAAAAATGGGACACTTCTTCCGTTATTCCGCCATCCCGTTTTTGCAAGAATCTCACTCGCGAAATCCGCATNCNTTAGTCTTCGCTTCGCTATCCAATGGTTTNGGAGGNGCTATCCCTTAGTTTTCGATCGTCTATCCAATGGATAGCGAGTGCGAAACCATTGGATAGCGCGTGCAATTCCAATGGATAGCGCGAGCAAAACCATTGGATTGGAAACNGAAGGCTAAGGCATTGAAAATCAGNGNCTATTGAATTTACTNTAAAAGACTGATGGATAGCNCTTTGCAAAAAGTGGCTCAAAACGNCCGTTTTTCGCACCGAAAGACGAGTTGGTGACCAGCGAGGGCCTTTTTGAGCCGTTTCGGAAGGTTACAAAAAGAACAATTTGAANAGCTCGGGGCGCTATTCTTCGATTTGTGTGATGCTGTGGAACACGCGGCGCAGGGCGCTGTGGATGGTGGCGGCGGGGTAGTGGAGCAGGTAGGCGGCGGTGAGACGGTGGTCGCGACTGCCCAGTTGTTCGGCCCGTGGCGCCGTGCGGTTCATGAAGGGGAGCTCGTCGAGGTGGAAGCCAAACAGCGACACGAGCACCGATGCGTGGAGGCGGGCCATGCGATGCACGCCGAGCTGGCGCAGCCACGATTCGAGTTTCACGAAGTCCACGCGGTCGCCTTTGCGTCGCAGATAGCGGCCCATCTCGATGATGGCCCGCAGCGAAGTGTTCCCCGACAGCGTGTGGTCGATGTTGTAGAGCATGATGTTGAGCATATCGAGCGTGTCGAGCGAGGTGTCTATGGCGTGGTATTCGGTTTTGGCGATGCGGCGAAACTTGCGCCCCTGCTTGTGATCTTCGAAGTTGATGGCGTGGCGGGGCACGGTGTCGTCAATGAACATCAGCACGTCGTCTTGGGCGGCTCGTTGTCGCAACTGCTGCCATTTGTAGGCCGACATGGGCTCGGTGGCTTCGCTGGCCCCGAAGGCGGCGTTGCGCAGTGTGCAGAAATAGTTTCGTGTGATAACGTCCATGGCTTCAACTATACTTCTTGGGATAGCGCAGCGCTATCGACAGCAGGGCTGCCAGCGCGAGCATTGGCGGATAATAGAGAAAGGGGATGATCTGCGTGGGCGCCAGCGAGGCGAGCGCTCCGGCCATGAGCAGCTGTGCGCCGTAGGGGAGCAGGCCTTGCGCGAAGCANGAGAAGGTGTCGAGCAGCGAGGCACTTTTGCGCGCATCCACGCCGTAGGTCTCGGCGATGCGCCTTGCAATGCCGCCCACGGTGACGATGGCCACAGTGTTGTTGGCGGTGCACACGTTGGTGAGCGTCACGATGGCGGCGATGGCCAGTTCGGCGCCCCGCTTGCCGCGGATTCGCGACGTGAGGCGGTCGATGATGTAGTCTATGCCTCCGTTTTCGCGGATGATTTCGAGCAAGCCCCCCGCCATGAGGGTGACGATGATGAGCTCTCCCATGCCGTTGATGCCGTCGCCCATGGCGCCCAGCCACGCATAGAAGCCGTATCCGTCGGCCAGACCGATGATGCCGGTGAGGATGATGCCGAGCACGAGCACGGTCATCACGTTCATTCCCATGGCGGCCACGATCACCACAATGTAGGGCAACACTTTCACAAAAGAGGCGTCGGGCACTTCGGCGGGCGATGAAACGTGGCGCCCCATCCACAGATATACGAGGAGCACGACAATGGCGGCGGGNGCCACGATGAGCACATTGGCGCGGAATTTGTCGCTCAATTGGCATCCCTGCGTCTGGGTGGAGGCTATCGTGGTGTCGCTGATGAAGGAGAGATTGTCGCCAAAGAAGGCGCCGCCCACCACGATGGCCGTGACCAGCGGCAGCGACACAGAGGCCTGCTCGGCAAGGCCGGCGGCGATGGGCACTAGGGCCACAATGGTGCCCACGCTGGTGCCCACACTGAGCGAAACAAAGCATGAGGCCACGAAGAGCCCGCCCAGCAGCATGTTGCCCGGCAGGAGACGGAGCGTGAGATTCACGGTGGCGTCGGTGCAGCCCACTGCTTTGGCCGATGCCGCAAAGGCGCCGGCGAGCACGAAGATCCATATCATGAGCATGATGTTCTCTTGGGCGGCCCCTCGCCCGTAGCTGCGTATGCGTTGCGAAAGCTTCTGCTTGCTGGGCAGCGCCACGGCATACACGCTGCACGCCATGAAGGCCACAGCGACGGGAACCTTGTAGAAATCGCCCGCCACAATGCCGGCCACCATGTAGAGCAGCACGAATAGCAGCAACGGCGACAAGGCCAGCAGTCCTCTCAGATGACTAATCTTCTGCATGATGAATAGTGCCCTTCGATGCGAAGAACCATCTGCAAAGGTAAGATAAAAGGGTGAAATGAAGAAAAGAATTCGCGTTTTTTCTTTTATATTTCGCTCATTTGCGTTACCTTTGCCATAGGCTTAGGTAAGCTGCATTCGGAAATAAAAAGGAAAAACTACGTTTCCCCTTTTGTTATTTCGCTCATTTGCGTTACCTTTGCCATAGGCTTAGGTAAGCTGCATTCGGAAATAAAAAAGGAAAAACTACGTTTCCCCTTTTGTTATTTCGCTCATTTGCGTTACCTTTGCCCCCGAAAAAGGACCGGGCAACCACCCTTCTTGTAAGAGGGCGTCCGGAGTAAAGAAAACGAAATGAAGGTTTTAAAGTTTGGCGGAACGTCGGTAGGTTCCGTGAAGAGCATTCTTGCTCTGAAGAAGATTGTGGAGAAAGAGGCCAAGCAAGGGCCGGTCGTGGTGGTGGTGAGCGCCCTCGGAGGCATCACCGACAAGCTGATTGCGACTTCGCAACTGGCGATGAAGGGCGACGAGCGCTACAAGGCAGAGTTTGATGCCATCGTGGATCGCCATCATCAGATGATAGACACCATCATTACCGACAATGAAAAGCGCGTGAAGCTTTTCAACACCGTGGATCATCTTCTGGCGCAATTGCGCAGCATCTACCAGGGTGTTTATCTCGTTCACGACCTAAGTGAGAAGACTCAAGACGCTATCGTGAGCTACGGAGAGCGGCTCTCGAGCTACATCGTCGCCACCCTGGTGAAGGGCGGGCGCCGCATGAACGCGCGCGACTTCATACGCACGGAGCCCAAGAACGGCCGCCATCAGGTGGATTTTGAGCTGACCAACAGTCTGATAAGAGAGCATTTCAAAGACATGCCCCGCGTGGCGGTGGTGCCCGGCTTCATCTCTCGCGATCGCGATACGCGGCGCACCACCAACTTGGGCCGCGGCGGAAGCGACTACACCGCGGCAATCATCGCTGCAGCGCTGGGGGCTGAGGTGCTCGAGATCTGGACCGACGTGGACGGATTTATGACGGCAGACCCTCGCGTGATAAGGACGGCCTACACCATCAACGAGCTTTCGTATGTGGAAGCCATGGAGTTGTGCAACTTCGGAGCAAAGGTAATCTATCCGCCAACCATTTATCCGGTGTGCGTAAAGAACATACCGATAAAGGTGAAAAACACGTTTAACCCACAGTTCCCCGGCACCCTTATCAAGGAAAAGATCGAGGGAGACGCCAAACCGATAAAGGGCATCTCGAGCATATCTGGCACCACGCTCATCACCGTGACGGGCCTTTCGATGGTGGGAGTGATAGGCGTGAATCGCCGCATCTTCACCGCGCTGGCCGACAACGGCATCTCGGTGTTCATGGTGAGCCAGGCTTCGTCTGAAAATTCAACGTCTATCGGAGTGAAGGACGACGACGCCGACGAGGCCGTCCAAGTGCTCAACGATGAATTTGCAAAGGAAATCGAAACCGGCGCCATGTTTCCCATGCACGCCGAGAGCGGGCTGGCCACCATCGCCATAGTGGGCGAGAACATGAAGCACACGCCCGGCATCGCCGGAAAGCTGTTTGGAACGCTCGGCCGGAGCGGCATCAGCGTCATCGCCTGCGCCCAAGGAGCATCCGAAACCAACATATCTTTCGTGGTCTCGGCGGACAACTTGCGCAAGTCACTCAATGTTCTTCACGACTCATTCTTCCTCTCTGAGCATCAAGTGCTCAACCTCTTCATCTGCGGCGTCGGCACCGTGGGAGGCAAGCTCCTCGAACAAATCAAGCAACAGTCGGCGGCCTTGATGGAGACGCGCCGCCTCAAGCTCAACGTTGTAGGCATCTGCTCGTCGAAGAAAGCAGTGTTCTCGCGCGACGGCATCGCCCTCGACAACTACCGCGAGCAGCTGGATAGGTCGGAGCCGAGCGACATCTCGAAGATGAAAAACGAGGTGCTGAAGATGAACATCTTCAACTCTGTGTTTGTGGATTGCACGGCCAGCAANGAGGTGGCCGCGCTCTATCAAACGTTTCTGGAGCACAACATCCACGTGATTGCAGCCAACAAGATAGCCGCATCCGGCAATTTCGACGACTACGCGCGACTGAAACAGACCGCTCTGGCAAGGGGCGTGAAGTTTCGTTTTGAGACCAACGTGGGCGCCGGTCTGCCGATAATCGGCACCATCAACGACTTGCGCAACTCGGGCGACAAGATTCTGAAGATCGAAGCCGTGCTGAGTGGCACGCTCAATTTCATATTCAACACCATCTCCGACAGCGTTCCTTTCTCCGAAACCGTGCGCCTGGCCAAGGAAGAAGGCTACGCCGAGCCCGACCCGCGCATTGATCTGAGTGGCAAAGACGTGATACGCAAGCTCGTTATTCTGACGCGTGAGGCCGGCTACAAGGTGGAACAAGACGACGTGGAGCAGCACTTGTTTGTTCCCGATCGCTTCTTCGAGGGCAGCGCAGACGACTTCTGGCGCGCGCTTCCCCAATTGGACGACAACTTCGAGAAACGTCGCAAAGTGCTCGCCGAGCACCATCGACGCTGGCGATTTGTGGCCAAAATGGAAGTGGGCGACGGCGGACAAGAAAGCCTCCACTGCGAGGTGGCGCTGCGCGAGATAGAGGAACACCATCCGTTCTACGACCTCGAAGGAAGCAACAACATCGTGTTGCTCACCACCGAACGCTACAAAGAGTATCCCATGCTCATTCAGGGATATGGCGCTGGAGCCTCGGTGACGGCCGCAGGAGTGTTCGCCAACGTGATGTCGATTGCGAATATATGACACCAAGACGGGGCGGCGAGCAATGAAAGACCGGCGGACTGCGAGCGCCGGCCTGCCGGTGCGCGATGCTCAAATCCTTATTCCGAGAAAATGAAACACATTATTATATTAGGCGACGGCATGGCCGATCATCCCGTAGAGCGGCTGGGCGGGCAAACACTGCTGCAGTATGCCGACAANCCCTACATGGATATGCTTGCGCGCAAAGGGCGCACGGGCCGTCTCATCACAGTGCCCCAGGGCTTCCCGCCAGGGAGCGAGGTGGCCAACACTGCCATAATGGGCTACGATCTGAACCGCGTTTACGAAGGCCGCGGGCCGCTTGAGGCCGCCTCCATCGGCTACGAAATGACCGACGACGACTTCGCTATTCGTTGCAATCTAATAACGCTCGACGACGGGCGCATTGTTACGCACAACGGCGGCAACCTGCAAACCGCCGACGCGGCAGTGCTCATCCAATACCTAAACGAGCATCTGGGCAGCGACCGCGTGCAGTTTGTCACCGGCATACAGTATCNGCACCTCCTCGTGATAAGGGGCGGCAACAAGCACATCGTGTGCAATCCGCCGCATGATCACCCCAATGAGCTGTGGAAACCGCTGTTGGTGAAACCCGAAGACGGCTACCGACCGACCGCTGAAGACCAGGGACGCATGACGCCGCAAGAGACAGCCGACTTGCTGAACACGCTTATTCTGAAGTCGCAGCAGCTGTTAGCCAGTCATCCGTTCAACGTTGAGCGTGCGAAGCGCGGCGAACGACAAGCCAATAGCATCTGGCCGTGGAGCGGCGGATACCGCCCCAGCATGCAAACACTGATGCAACTCTATCCGCAGATCAAGAGCGGCAGTGTCATTTCGGCCGTGGATCTCATTCGCGGAATAGGGCACTACGCCGGCCTCGACATTGTGGAAGTGGAAGGCGCCACGGGCCTGGCCGACACCAACTACGAGGGGAAGGCTGCCGCCGCCATTGACGCGNTNCGCCGACAAGACTTCGTCTTCGTTCACGTGGAGGCCACCGACGAAGCCGGCCACGACGGCGATTTGGAGCTCAAACTGAGGGCCATCAACTATTTGGACCATCGTCTCATCGAGCCCATCTACAACGAAATCCGCACGTGGGCCGAGCCCGTGTGCATCGCCGTCCTTCCCGATCATCCCACGCCCGTGGAGATACGCACCCACGTCAACGAGCCCGTGCCTTTCCTCGTCTGGCACCGAGGCATCGTTCCCGACGGAGTACAGAGCTATGATGAGCTGACCACGGTGAGCGGCGGCTATGGNTTGCTGCGGCTCGGAGAGTTTATGAATCAATTTATGAGCGTGGAATAAGAATCGAAGGGCACCNGCCAACCAATTCGCCGCCGGCGCACGAAAAACGCCAGTGCCCCGCGCTTTGCATTCCCCATCACCCAACAAACAATGAAATACTATTCCACCAACCATCAAGCACCCGAGGCCACGCTGGAGAAGGCTGTGGTGAAAGGATTGGCCGAAGACCGCGGCCTCTATATGCCGGAGCGCATCAAGAAGTTGCCGGCCGAGTTTTTCGACACCATCGAGCAGCGCTCGTTTCAAGAAATAGCGTGCACCGTGGCCGACGCCTTCTTTGGCGAAGATGTCGATGCCCAATGCCTAAANCAGATTGTGTGCGACACGCTCAGCTTCGATTGCCCCGTCAGGCCCGTCGTCGACCACATATTCGCGCTCGAGTTGTTCCACGGTCCCACGCTCGCATTCAAGGATGTGGGCGCTCGTTTCATGGCGCGCTTGCTGCAATATTTNATTCGTCGTGAAAGCGATCGGGGGCAGGTCAACGTGCTCGTGGCCACGTCGGGCGACACCGGCAGCGCCGTAGCCAACGGCTTCCTTGGCGTGGATGGCATCCACGTTTACGTGCTCTACCCCAAGGGAAAGGTTAGTCCCATTCAAGAATGTCAGTTCACAACGCTTGGCCGAAACATAACCGCCATCGAGGTGGACGGCGTTTTCGACGACTGCCAGACGCTGGTGAAGAACGCATTTATGGACGATGAGCTCAATCGTCACATGCGTTTGACATCGGCCAACTCCATCAATGTGGCGCGTTTTCTGCCGCAGGCGTTCTACTATTTCAACGCCTACGCCCGCATGAAGGCCCAGGGGCGCGCCGACCACCTCGTGATGTGCGTGCCGAGCGGCAACTTCGGCAANATCTGTTCCGCCCTGTTTGGTCGCAAAATGGGACTGCCCATCGAGCGCTTCATCGCTGCCAACAATGCCAACGACATCTTCTTTAACTATCTGAAAACGGGGGAATACCATCCCAAGCCCAGTCGCCAGACGTTGGCAAATGCCATGGACGTGGGCGACCCGAGCAACTTCGCACGCATCTACGAGCTCCACCATGGCGACCATGCGGCCATCACCGAATACATCAGCGGCGCCACCTACAGCGACGAGCAAATCCGCCAAGCCATGCGTCAATGCTTCGCCGACCACGGCTATATCCTTGATCCGCACGGCGCTTGCGGCTACCAAGCCCTCGTGGAACAGTTGCGCGATGGCGAGACGGGCGTGTTCTGCGAAACGGCTCACCCCGCAAAATTCAAAAACACGGTGGAGACCATCATCGGCACCGATGTGGAAATCCCCGAGCGTCTTGCCGCCTTTATGAAAGGCCAGAAGCAGAGCGTGCCCATGAGCAACAGCTTTGCCGACTTCAAAGCCTACCTGATGAGCCGTTGAAAGGCGGNACACCACCATGCGACAGATGCCGACGCCGACAGCCCCGCCCGGGGGAATCGGCGCCGGCATCTGCCGTTTTTGCTTGTTCGTGGTGCTANATATAAGAGGTGTTTCTGCGGCCATGCGCATCGAGACTTGTCGCGGCGTTCNCNACAGCCTCTTGACGGTGGCTCACTCCTTCGCCATCGTAGCCGTGAGGCGGCAAGGGTGGCCGTCGCTTCTGACAATGACTTGNGCGCGGCCGTTGAACGTGCGGATGCTCATGCTTCTGGCGTCGGGCGTGGCGGGGNGCTCCGTGGCGGTGAAGGCAGGGTCGCCGTTGCCCCATCCCAGAAACGTGGCGTCGCTCACCGTCACCGTCAGCGGGATGCAGGCCGTGGGCACCAGCCGGCCCTTGTGGTCGAGCACGGAGAGGTCGGCCACCATCACGTCGGCATAGCGATATTCGCGGATGTCCACCTTTGCGGCCTCGCCCGTGGTTTCGATGCGCTCGCGTGCCACCTCTTTTCCGTTGCGATAGCCCACAGCTTCGATGCGGCCCGGCTGATAGACCACCGGCCACGACAGATGCCCGTTCTTGGGCATGGCGCATCGTCCGGCACTCTTTCCGTTCACGCTNAGCTCCACTTCGTCACAGTTGCTGTAGGCCCAAACGTTGACCGTTTCGCCCTCGTGGCCCTGCAAATTCCAATGGGGNAAGAGGTGGAGCATGGGCTCCTCGGGCTTCCACCACGCCAGCAGATAGTAGGCTTCGTCCTTGGGAAAGCCGCAATAGTCGAAGACGCCAAACTGGCTACCCGTTGCCGGATAGTTTAATGGCACGGGCTCGCCGCGATAGTCGAAGCCNGTCCAATAGAACAAGCCCAGCAGCCACGGTCGCTCATCGTAGAATTTCCATCCGCGCTCTATGCGGTTGAGCGTGCTGTCTTTGTCGGCATAAAGGTNGCGCGACGGCACGCGGCCCGACGGATTGGCGGNGGCCAGCAGCTCGCCCTCCTTCTCATTGGGATGCGTTCCGTCGAAGATGCCGTCTTTCTCGTTGAAGTACACGCCGCGCGTGCCACACCCCGTGGTCTCCTCGCTGCCGCAGGCCACGCGCTCGGGATAGTTGGCGCGATGTTGCTCCACCGGATGCTGAAGGATGTAATTGTAGCCCGCCACGTCGGTGCCCTTAATGATCTNCGGTCCGCTCGATGAGGCCGCTGCCACGGGCCGCGTGGGGTCGAGCAGATGCAGACGCTCGGTCATGGTCTTGGCGATGTCCACGCTGCGCTCGTCCCACTCCAAGCCCCACTCCTCGTTGCCAATGCCCCAGAGAATGACGCACGGGTGATTGCGGTCGTGCCGCACCATGTTGGCCGCCACGTTCATCTGGAAATCGTTGATGCCCAACAGCCGGTTTTCTTCAAACACGAGCATGCCCAGCGAGTCGCAGGCCGCCAGCGCTTCGCTCGTCATCGGGTTGTGGCTGGCTCGATAGGCATTTGCCCCGAAGTCTTTCATCCGCCGGATGCGGTAGGCTTGCAGCCCGTCGGGGATGGCNCTGCCCACGCCGGCATGGTCTTGATGATTGTTGAATCCCTTCAGTTTCACGGGCTTTCCGTTCAACAGCAGACCGCGGTCTTTGTCCATTTCCACCTTGCGGAANCCNGTCGTCACCGTGAGNTCGTCGATGGTTTGTCCGNCCTCTTTCACCCGCGTCACCACGCGATAGAGTTGCGGCGCCTCGAGACTCCACAGCTGCGGGCGGCTGAGCGTGGTGGTGGCCACGGTTTTGCCGCAGGCCGTGGGCATCAGNGCCGGTCCGTTGGCCTGCAGTCGGGCCGCGATTTGTCCGTCGGGCGCCACGATGTCGTGCTCCACGCTGTAGCCATCGATGCGGCGNTGGCTGTCGTTCAGCGTCTCGGTTTCGATGTGTACGGTCACGCTTTCCACATTGTTGCCCCACTCGGCGCGCACAAACACGCCGTCGGTGGCCACATGCACAGGTGCCGATTTTTCCAGCCACACGTGGCGATAGATGCCGGCCCCTTCATAAAACCAGCCCTCTTCAAACGTGGCATCGGCGCGCACGCACACCAGATTTTCCTTGTCGTCGCCATTGCCAAACAGCAGATAGGGCGTGATGTCGTAGTCTTGATGGNTGTAGCCGCTCGGCTCGCTGCCCACCAGCACGCCGTTCACCCACACCTGCGCATCGCGGAAGATNCCGTCGAATTGGAGTCGGAAGTGCCTTCCTCGATCGCTCTCNGGCAGCCGGAATGTCTTGCGATACCAGCCCACGCTGCTCTCCGGATAGCGCCATCCCACGGTCTTGTGGCCGTGGCTGTAGCTCGCNTCCTCGGCAAACGGCAGGTCCACCACGAAGTCGTAGGGCAGGTCCACCCCGCGCCAAACGGNGCTGTCTTCCTTGAAACGGATGGTGTAGGGGCCCTCGTTGTGGATGGAATTGGCCTTGGTGAAATAGTTGAAATACTCCGTTCCGCAGCCNAAATCGCGCTGCGGGTCGCCCGCATGGCCCANGGCGAAGCGCCACNCGCGGTCTAGGCTCACGCGCTCGCGNTGCGCTCCGGCCGGCAGTTGCAGCGCGGCCAGACTCAGCAGGGTCAACAGAATTTTAAACGTTCTTCTGCGCATATCTATACATNAATATTGGTCAAAACTTACATTCGCTATTGCTCCAAAAATCGCGCGGCGGTCACCAACTCTTCTTTTGGCCCGAAAANTGCCCAATTTTGGTCTTGTTTCTCAACTCGCTGGTTATGAGTGNTTTATTGAATTTTTGCGNTTTTTCGTAATCAAGGGCATTGNCGGGCGTTTTCCTATCCACTGGTTTTGCATCGCCTATCCATTGGTTTTCGACTCGCCGGGCACTAGTTTCGGACTCGCTATCCATTGACGGTGTGATGCAAAACCAATGGATAGGCGATGCAAAACCAGTGGATGGGAAATCGAAGGCTATTGTTCTTGAATTTCAAAGGCGGCAAAATGGGCGTTTTTTCTCTAGATTGGTGTTTTCCGAGGTCAATATTTTGGGCTTCAAATTGTCCTATTTGTACACTCGTTATTCATTGATAATGAATACNNAGAATATTTATCCANGCATTGTGCGCCGNCGTNCCACGCGATTTCGGTTGGCGCAGTAGGGGTGGCGCGGCACTGTTTGTGGTTGGCAACAAAGGTAATCATTTTTCTCCAAACCGCCNCTGCGCGCGCCAAAAAATGTTGTCCGTTGCACCGCGGTGCCCCATCGGCCATCGGTCGCATTGCCGCGNCACACATATTATATAGAGGTATGCTTGACGCTCCAGCCGCGCACGAATACTGCCATTGTGGCGGCCGGAACAGCCCTCTGCGCCCGAGTTGCAACAGAAAAACGGGGGGTGAGGAATAAAAAACGGCAATTCGTTTGGCGGTTCGGCCGAATTCTCCTATTTTTGCAACAAAGATTTGCAACATGAAGGCTACCGAACAAACACAGCAGCAGCTGGAACGCTTCATCAAAAAGGTGGTGGAGAAGTTTCCCACCGGCGAGGACGATGCCGTGCTCACCGACATCCATGTGCGCGCCAGCCAAGAGAGCGGCGAACTGATGGCACTGGACGACGACNACAACGAGATNACCCGTTGCGTGGTGGAGCAGTGGATCGACAACAAGGAGGAGGACTTCTACGACAGGATACTCATTGTCTTGCGCAACCAGCTGAAGCGCCAGCGCGAGGCCATCGACGCAGCTGGCATATTGAAGCCCTANAGTTGGGTGCTCGAAAACGACGACAACGAGACCGTGGGAGAGCTCTATCTGGCCGANGACGACACCGTTATCGTGAGCGGAGACCTCATGGAAGGGCTCGACAAAGAGCTGGACGACTTTTTCAGCGACCTGATGAAGGAATCGTGAAAACAGCCATCAGCCAAGCAGAGAATGGAGCAGAAGGAATTTTGCTCCAACGGGCAGACTGATAGAAAGCATTTGCAAAGAGATTGGTGAATAGCGGCGGGGCAAGCGCTCTGCCGCTATTCGCGTTCTTCAAANCGTGTGCCCCAGCATTTGAGCATGCGCTGATAGAGTTTCTCCTCTTGCGGCGTGTGGCGCTGGGCGTGCCACAANCGNTGGTCTTTCAGCTCGTCGGGCAGGAATTGCTGCGCCACAAAATGGTCGGGATAGTCGTGGGCATAGCGATAGCCGTCGGCGTAGCCCAGTTCGCTCATCAGTTGGGTGGGGGCGTTGCGCAGGTGGAGTGGCACNGGCTGATTGCCGGTTTGCTTCACCAATTGCAGTGCATCGTTGATGCCCATGTAGGCCGAATTGCTCTTTGGAGAGGTGGCCAGATAGACGGCACACTCGGCCAGCGGGATGCGCCCCTCGGGCCAGCCCAGTTTCATCACGGCGTCGAAGGCCGCGTTGGCCAGCAGCAGGGCGTTGGGATTGGCGAGCCCCACGTCTTCGGCGGCACTGATGAGGAGCCGNCGGGCAATGAACTGCGGATCTTCGCCCCCCTCTATCATGCGCGCCATCCAATAGAGCGCGGCATCGGGATCGGAGCCGCGGATGCTCTTGATGAAGGCCGAAATGATGTCGTAGTGCATCTCGCCGTTCTTGTCGTAGGCCTGCGGGTTTTGCTGCAGACAGCGTTCCACGAGCGCATTGTTGATGTCCACGTCGGGCCCGGCGGCGGTGTCGGTCACCAATTCCAGTATGTTGAGCAGCTTGCGCGCGTCGCCGCNGCTGTATCGCATGATGGCCTCGGTTTCGGAGAGCGTGATGTGGAGCTGCTTCANGTATTGGTCTTCGGTGATGGCGCGCTGGAGCAGTTGCATCAGATCTTGCTTGTCGAGCGGTTTCANCACGTAAACCTGGCATCGCGAGAGCAGTGGGCGGATCACTTCAAACGAGGGNTTTTCGGTGGTGGCGCCAATGAGCGTCACCACGCCGCGCTCCACGGCGCCGAGCAGCGAGTCTTGTTGCGACTTGCTGAAACGATGGATTTCGTCGATGAAGAGTATGGGGGCATGCTCACCGAAAAAGCGGCTCTTGGAGGCCTTGTCTATCACATCGCGCACATCTTTCACGCCGCTTGTCACGGCGCTGAGCGTGAAGAAAGGTGTCTCCAGACGNTGGGCGATGATTTGCGCCAGCGTGGTTTTGCCCACGCCGGGCGGGCCCCAAAGGATNAACGAATTGATGTGGCCCGCATCGATCATGGTGCGNAGCACGGCNCCTTCGCCCACCAGATGGCGCTGCCCCACGTAGTCGTCGAGCGTTTGCGGGCGCATTCTCTCNGCTAAAGGTTGCGGCATAAGAAACGGTTGTTAGCGTCTGCAAATTTACGCATTTCGGGCGGAATATCTCTATTCTGCCGAAAAGTTTATCGAAAAATCGTGCTTTTGTTTTGCTGTATCCATTTCTTCGCTTATCTTTGCAAAGGAAAATGAAAATCACGCTACTGCAAACAGACATCCGTTGGGGCGCGCAAACCGACAACATGGCGGNGGCCGCGCAATTGATGGACGCCGCTCCGGGCGCCGACCTCTACGTGCTGCCCGAGATGTGGAACACGGGTTTTGTGGCCGACGCACCGGCCACCGTGCACGAAGTGGCGCTGTTTTGGATGCAGGAGCGCGCCGTGGCACTCCGCGCCGCCGTGTGTGGCAGCATGGCTGTGAGAACGGTGGGCGGGCAGAGCGTCAACAGGCTGTTTTTCGTGAAGCCCGATGGCAACGTGGCCACCTACGACAAGCATCACCTCTTCCGCTATGGCGGCGAAGACCAATTCTACGAGGGTGGCAACGAGCGCACGGTGGTGGAATGGCGAGGCGTGAGGTTTCTGCTCTGCGTGTGCTACGATCTGCGCTTCCCCGTTTGGCTGCGCTATCGTGGCGACTACGACGCCATCATCTGCGTGGCCAATTGGCCCGACTCGCGCCAATCCGTGTGGCACACGCTGCTCCGCGCCCGCGCCATCGAAAACCAATGCTACGTGGTGGGATGCAATCGCACGGGCGACGATCCTCACTGTCACTACCTAGGCCATAGCGCGGTGATAGACTCGCGAGGCGTGGCCATGGCAGAAGACACCACAGAACGGCCGACCACCGTGACGGCCGACATCGATGTGGAACAGCTGCGGCAGTTCAGAGCGAAATTTCGCGTGCTGGACGACCGCGACAATTTTGAGTTCGCAACATAAGCAATGTATTATACTGAAACATCACCAATGGCTAAGACAACTAACAAAGGCATTACGCTGAAAACGCTCAACAAGGGCAATGTGTGGGATATCCAAGAGAACGACATCTTCCGCCTGTGGGAGGCCGCTTCGAAGAACATTGACCTGAAAGACAACATGAAGCGTTACATCGACATCGTGCGCACCGCTTTCGACATGGAAGAAGTGAAGGTGGACAAGCCCGAGGTCATAAAGAAATATGAAGAACGCGGGTTTAAGGTGGGCCAACTCATGGTCGATGAAAACGAGGGCAAGAAGTGGGCCATCAAGAAACGCCCCATCTTGCGCATCACCGACCTCACCTATGAAAACATCCACCACATATCGGCGGCCAAGCTGATAGAGGTGCTCGACCGCAATTTTGGTGGCGGATGGGAGTCGATCTCGCAGAGCATTCAAGACATCATACAGAGCGGCTTCGATATCTCCACCACTACGNTGCCCAAAGACCGCCTGCACAAGAAGGGCGGCATGTATGAAAAGAAAGTGAAAGACGGCTTCGAAGTGCTCGAAGTGCCCAAGGGAACGTGGGTGGAAGCCATATTTGCCAAAGAGAAGCCCGTTGCCGAGAAGGCCCGTGTGCCCTTCGATCCCGATGAAGAACAGTCGCTGCGCGACCCCGAGGACGACGACAGTCCGCTGGCAGACGCCGAGGACACCTTCGCCGATGTGGACGATGAGGATGAATACGATGAGGACCGTCTCACCGAAGAGAGTTATCGCACAACCTTCGACGACGAAGATGCCGAAAACCTTTCCCTTGACGATGTGGTGGAAGGCGACGCTTCGGAGATGGAAGAATTCTGACCGAAGCCATCCCCATTTACTCTTTTTCGCGCATCTGCCGCCCCATGATGAGCGTGCGTTTGCCCATTTCGCTGTTCAGCCGGTCGGCCACAGCCGANAGCTTGTTGAGCTTTTCGAAACGGTCGGCATCGAAGTCGAGCAGGCTTGCCTCCACGGCGCGGTCCGACACGATGCGGTGCACCGTCACGCCGGCCCGCTTGTAGCNATAGCCCGGGCGATAGATGTCGTTGAGCAAACCAAGGCTCTCNTCGATGAGCCNCGCCGTCAGATTGGTGGGCGTGGAGAGCCGCTTCGATTTGGCGTTGTGATATTGCGGCAGGTCGGTGCGATAGCTGTTGGTCTCGATAAACACACTCACGTCGCCCGCCAACGTGTGCTGGCGGCGCAAGGTCAGTGCGCACGAGGCCGCAAAGTTGGAGATTTCGGTGGCNAGGGCCTCGCGCGACGCGATCATTTTCGGGAAGGTGCGGGTGTGCGCCACGCTCTTGTTGGGAGCTTCTTCGCGCATGGGGATGCAGTCGATGCCGCACAGCTCGTCGTGCGTGTCGAGCACGGCNTGCGGCATGATGGTGGNCAGCCAACTGCGCGAGTGGTCGGCCAGGTCGAGCGCCGTGTGGATGTCGTTGGCGTGCATCTTGACGCGATAGCGGCGGCCTATTCCCCACACCTCATCAATGGGCGTGAGTTCGAGCGCCCGTCTGCGCTTCTCGTCGTCGTCGATGAGGCAGCATTTGTTGTATCCGGCGTGCTTTTTCGCAAAATGACTGGCAATTTTGGCCAGCGTCTTGCTGGGCGCGATGCCGATGCTCACGGGCACGCCCACATGCTCCATCACGCTTGCGGCCAGCCTTTCGCCCCATGCTTTCAGGTCGAGATGCATGCCCTTCAGGTCGATAAACGCCTCGTCGATGGAGTATTGCCACAGTTGGGGTGTCTCGCCGCGAAGATATTTCATCACCTCGCGCGACACCGCTTTATAATAATCGTGGTCGCCGGCGATGGCAGGAACGGTATCTTCGCCAAACTGTTCCCTCATCTTGAAATAGGGCATGCCCATCTTCACGCCCAGCGCCTTGGCCTCGTTGCTGCGCGCAATCACTGCCGCGCTGCCGGCGCTCAGCACCACCACGGGGCGATTTCTGAGGTCCGGCCGGCGCCGCCGCTCGCAGCTCACAAAGAAATTGTCGCAATCTACGATNCCAAGCATGAGTGTGATGAGATGTGAAACGCTTGGCCTCGCGGGCCAAACGCATGATGAGATGTGANATGATTGGCCGGCGGGCGATGCNGGCAATGAGGGCGTGGCGCAATAANCGTGGCGCCTAGCGGTCCTCGTTTTCCTCCTCTTTCTTTCCCCGAATGCGGTGCAAGAAGAAGTTGAACGCCTCAAAACAAATGATGACCAGCAGCGTGCTCACCGCGGCCAGNGCATACATGCCCACGCCGCACGCCAANCCNATGGCGGCTGTCACCCACANACCGGCCGCTGTGGTGAGGCCGCTCACCACGTTTTTCCTGAAGATGATGGTGCCCGCGCCGATAAATCCGATGCCCGTGACCACCTGCGCGGCNATGCGCGCTGGGTCCNTGCGNAGNGTCATCTGGTCTTTGGGCAGATCGTCGAAGCCATGCACGGAGATGATCATGAAGAGCGCCGAGCCCAAGGCCACCAGCACGTGAGTGCGAAAACCGGCGGCCTTGGTGCGGTACTCTCTGTCTAGTCCGATGATGGCGCCCAGCACGGTGGCCACCACGATGCGGATGATGAATTCTTGGGTCATGAACGAAATGCTTCGGCGGCCTTAGGCTTCTTCTACAGCTTCCTTGGCGGCATCAGCGGCGTTGTCGATGGCGNCAGCGGCTTTGTCGGCNGCCTGAGCCACATCTGCGGCAGCCTCGTCGGCGGTTTCTGCGGCAGCTTCGGCCANATCTGTGGCGGCTTCCTTGGCGTCGGCCACGGTTTCCGTGGCGGCCTCTTTCACATCGGCGGCGGCANCTGCCACAGCTTCGCCGGCTTCTTCAGCCTCGTCGGCAGCCTTCTCTGCGCCTTCGGCCACGATGTTCTTTGCGTCGTCCACGGCTTCGGCAGCCTTTTCTTTGGCCTCTTTCAGCCGTTCGCTCACATCGTCGGCAAGGCCCTTGGTGAACTCCTTCGCGTCTTTCAGCTTCTCCGATGCCGACTTTGCCGTTTCGTCGAGCTTGGTTTTTGCGGCCTCTATCTGGTCTCCATACTTCTCTGTGAACTCCTTTTTGGCAGCGTCGGCCTTCTCGCCGAGATCCTTGGCTACTTCCGAAGCCTTCTCGCTCAGGTCTTTTGCCACCACCGAGGCCTTCTCGCTCAAGTTGTCAACTGCCTCTTTCACGTCGCTCGCCACGTCGGCAATCTTCTCGGCGGCCTCGTTTCTCAACTGCTCTTGTTCCTCTTTGTTCCCGCCTTTGATGGCGTTCCACAATCTGCTAATGAATCCCATGGTCTTCTAAAATCGTTAAAGGTTAATACTAAGTTTTTCACTTTTGCAAAGTTAAAGTTTTATTCGTAAAGTTCCAAACTTTTATCCATTTATTTTAACACATGCGCCCGAAGTGTGCAAAACTCGTGGCGATGCTGTCTTAAACCCACACCATGCGAATGCGCGCCGCTCAGGGAGGCGAAAAATAACGGGCAAACATTTTGCCGATTGGCGGGAAAAGCCTACCTTTGTCCTCGGAATGCTGGCGACCGGCGTTCGGAGGAACAAGTCGAAAGAANACAAAAACAGAAACGACATGAAAAAGATCTTGATGTTGATGNTGGCGGCCGTTGTATTGGTCGGCTGCGGACTGCGTGGCAAATATCTGGCAACCAAGGGCGAGAAGGAGCACACCGACAGTGTGGTGGTGAGCTCCGATTACGGGCGCTATCGGATGGTGGTGGATGTGCCGGCCGGCGACAACGAAGCCCTGCAGCACGCTGTGCTCGAATTTGTTACCGAGATTTCGGGTGGCACCTACACGGGCAATCTGCTCGATGTGCAGGCCATGCTGCATCACTATGTGGACACCATCGCCCGCGAATATGACGCGGAGGGCAAAGAAAATCCCTTTGTGGCCGAAGGCGAAATGCTGATGGAGAGTAGCGTGGAGATTAGAAAAGACTTCGAAAACGACTCGTTGGTGACCTATATATATAAGATGTATGACTTCCAGGGTGGCCCCCATGGCACAAGCGTGCTGTCGGGACAGACCTTCAGAAAGCGAGACGGGCAACGCGTGACGTGGGACGCTTTCCACGACGTCTCTCATCCGGCGATGGCCCAACTGCTGCATGACGGCCTGATGGACTACTTCGAAGCGGCCAACGATGAGGAGTTGCAGGATTGTCTGCTCAGNGATGATGTGTCGTCGCTTCCCCTTCCTGGCACGCCGCCGCTGTTCACGGCCGATGGCATTCTCTTTGTTTACGAGCCCTACGAGATAGCGCCTTATTCTGCCGGAATNCCACAATTCACCGTGCCGTATGAGAAAATGAAAGAGCTGGAGCGCTGACCATCGCATCGCGTTTTTGCAAATCTTTCGGCAGCACACTCGGTTCGGCAGTACATAGGGTAGGCATTCTCGGAACTCAAGAATGGTTATTCTTGAAAGACAACTTTGCTGCTCTCGATGCGTCGTTGAGTGGTTTGAAAATCCCATCGTGCGGCGGCATCGATTCTTCCGCGCCGATTGATGCTACTTTTTTTGGCGTCGTACAAAATTCTTCGTACCTTTGCACGGAATTTTTATTCAAAGCGAAGCATCGTTAAATCCAAAAAATAGAATCGTGGCAGACACAAAGTATATCTTCGTAACTGGCGGCGTGGTATCCTCGCTGGGCAAGGGAATCATCTCGTCGTCGATAGGCAAGCTGTTGCAGGCCCGTGGCTACAACATCACTATCCAGAAGTTTGACCCCTACATCAACATCGATCCAGGCACGCTCAACCCCTACGAGCATGGCGAATGCTACGTGACGGTGGACGGCATGGAGACCGATCTTGACTTGGGCCACTACGAGCGCTTCACCGGCATACAGACCACCCGCGCCAATTCGCTCACCACCGGACGCATCTATAAAGCCGTGATCGACAAAGAGCGCCGCGGCGACTATCTGGGCAAAACCATCCAGGTGGTGCCTCACATAACGGACGAAATCAAACGCAACGTGAAGCTTCTCGGACAGAAATTCCACTACGATTTCGTGATCACAGAAATAGGCGGCACCATCGGCGACATTGAAAGCGCACCCTACATGGAGGCCATCCGCCAGCTGAAATGGGAGCTGGGACGCCAAGCCGTCAGCGTGCATCTCACCTATGTGCCTTATCTGAAGGCCGCAGGAGAGCTGAAAACTAAGCCCACGCAGCACTCTGTGAAAGAGCTGCAGAGCGTGGGAATACAGCCAGATGTGCTGGTATTGCGCACCGAGAAACATCTCGACGACGACATTCTCGCCAAGGTGGCGCGCTTTTGCAACGTGGATCAAGACTGCGTCATCCAGAGCGAAGACCTGCCCAGCATCTACGAGGTGCCCGTGAATATGCAGAATCAAGGTCTCGACGAGGCCATTCTGAAAAAGATGGGCGTGCCGGTGGGCGAGCGTCCCACACTGGGCCCGTGGAAGCAGTTCCTTGACAAACGAAGCAATGCCAAGGAGGAAGTGAAGATAGGATTGGTGGGCAAGTACGACCTGCAGGACGCCTACAAGAGCATCCGCGAGAGCCTTTCGCATGCCGCCACCTATAACGATCGCAAAGTGAAGCTCACGTTTATCAATTCCGAAACACTGACGGCCGACAACGTGGCCAAGGAAATCGATGCCCAAGACGGCATTGTGATATGTCCGGGATTCGGACAACGCGGCATCGAGGGCAAGATTGTTGCAGCCAAATATGCCCGCGAACACGATGTTCCCACGCTGGGCATCTGCCTCGGCATGCAGATGATGGTGATCGAATTTGCCCGCAATGTGCTTGGATATGCCGATGCCAACAGTCGCGAAATGGACGAAAAAACAGCCCACAACGTGATAGATATCATGGAAGAACAAAAGAACATCACCAACATGGGCGGCACCATGCGACTCGGTGCCTACGAATGTGTGTTGAAACAAGGCTCACGCGTGTTCAACATTTATAAGAGTGAACACATCCAAGAGCGCCACCGCCACCGCTATGAATTCAATAACGCTTATCTGCAAGAGTTCGAGCGCAACGGCATGATGTGCGTGGGCCGCAACCCCGAAAGCGACCTCGTGGAGATCGTGGAAATCCCCGGATTGAAGTGGTATATAGGGACGCAGTTTCATCCCGAGTACCAAAGCACNGTGCTCAAGCCCCACCCGCTGTTTATGGATTTCATAAAAACGTGCGTGAAAAATTGAGCGCACAAACCCCTTAACTCTTAATATACAACGCAAAGAAGAGCAATGGATAAAAACTCCCTCATAGGATTTATATTGATAGCTGCAGTGCTGATCGGTTTCTCATGGTGGAACCGTCCATCGGAAGAACAACAGGCACAGATGCGGCAACAAGACTCCATCGCTGCCGTGGAGCGCCAGCGCGCCGAGCAGGAACAACAGAATGCAGCCGAAAAAGCAGCAGAGAAGAAAGCCATGATGATGGCCGAAGCTGCCGAAGACACGTCGGCGCTGTTTCATGATGCCGTGACGGGTGAAGAGCAGGAAGTGGTGTTGCGCAACAATAAGTTGGAGCTCACACTCTCAAGCCGCGGCGCAACGGTGCAACGGGCAGTGGTGAAAGGTTATGAAGACCGCGACGACAATCCCGATCTCGTGCTTTTTGATAAAGAAACACAACAGTTGAAGTTCACGCTCGAGGCCAAAGAAGCCAACATCGCCTCCACAGATTTGTTTTTTACACCAACAGAACAAACCGACACCACCGTTACTTTCACAGCCAATGCCGGTGGCGGAGAGGGCAGATCACTCGTGGTGACCTATCGCTTGGGCCCCGACTATATGCTCCACGCCTCCATTCAAGCCAACGGCATGGAGGGGCTCTTCTCACCGAAGACCAAGGATATGACCATTGAATGGCACGACATGTGCCGTCAGCAGGAGAAGGGCTTCACTTTCGAAAACCGCTATGCGTCGCTCACGTGGCACGAGACGGAGGGTGGCACAGACTACCTGAACGAAAGNAAAACCTATGAGGACGAGAAAGTGGAAGACGACATCGACTGGGTGGCGTTCAAGAATCAGTTCTTCTCGGCCGTGATTATTGCAAAAGACGGCTTCGGCCGCGACAATCTGATGACCTCCATTCCGCAAGAGAAGGGTAGTGGATTTCTGAAGGAATACAACGCTAAACTCAAGACCGCTTTCGATCCCACGGGCGCCAAGGCCACCGAATTGGAGTTCTATTATGGCCCCAACGACTTCCGCCTGTTGCAGCGCGTGGAGAAGCAGAGCACGTTTGGCAAAAACCTACAGCTGGAGCGCCTCGTGTTCTTGGGCTGGCCCCTCTTCCGCATCATCAATCGTTGGTTCACGCTTTATGTGTTTGATTGGCTCACCAAACTCAACATCAACATGGGCATCGTCCTCATCTTGATCACCCTTCTGCTGAAGTTGATCACCTATCCGATGGTGAAAAAGAGCTACATGTCTAGCGCCAAGATGCGCGTGTTGAAGCCGAAACTTGATGAGGCCACCAAGCAGTATGACAAGCCCGAAGACCAGATGATGAAGCAACAAGCCATGATGGCCGAGTATGCCAAGTATGGCGTGTCGCCCCTTTCTGGCTGCTTGCCCGCTCTCATTCAAATGCCCATCTGGATCGCCATGTTCAATTTCGTGCCCAACGCCATCCAGTTGCGCCGCGAGAGTTTCTTGTGGATCAACGACCTGTCCACCTACGACCCCATCGTGGAGTGGAGCAAAAACCTCTGGCTGATAGGCGATCACCTCTCGCTCACCTGCATTCTTTTCTGCGGCGCCAACATACTTTACTCCATGATGACCATGCGTCAGCAACGCGATCAGATGGTTGGGCAACAAGCCGAGCAGATGAAAATGATGCAATGGATGANGTTCTTGATGCCCGTGATGTTCTTTTTCATNTTCAACGACTACTCATCTGGCCTCAATTTCTACTACTTCGTGAGCCTCTTCTTCTCCGCCGCCATCATGTTTATCCTGCGTCGCACCACTAACGATGCAAAGCTCTTGGCCAAGCTCGAGAAGCGTTACAAAGAAAACCAGAGCAACCCGAAGAAAGTGTCGGGAATGGCTTCGCGCATCGAGCAGATGCAGCGACAAGTGGAAGAAATGCGCAAATTGCGCGAACAACAAGAGCGGATGAAGAAGCAATAGGCCGCCCGAGCGTTGCAAAAGCAGCAACGAAGCAGTCCTTTAATCGTGATGCACTATGCCATTGAAAATACCCGACCGCTTGCCGGCCATTGATATACTGAAGCAGGAGAACATCTTCGTGATGGGCGATAAACGTGCCCACACGCAAGACATCCGCCCGCTGAAGATGGTGGTGCTCAATCTGATGCCGCTCAAGATCACCACCGAAACCGACCTCATACGCCTGTTGTCGAACACGCCGCTGCAGATCGACATCACGTTTATGAAGCTGAAAAGTCACACGCCCAAGAACACNCCCATCGAACACATGATGGCCTTCTATAAGGATTTCGAGGTGCTTCGATCGCAAAAGTTCGACGGAATGATCATCACGGGGGCGCCCGTGGAGACCTACGCCTTTGAAGACGTCACCTATTGGGACGAGTTGAAGTCCATCTTCGACTGGGCGAAGACCCACGTGCAGAGCACCCTCTACATCTGCTGGGCCGCCCAGGCAGGCCTCTACTACCATTATGGCATTCCGAAATACGCGTTGGCCAAGAAGAAGTTTGGCATTTTNCGCCAGACACCTCTGCAGCCGCAGCTTCCCATTTTCCGAGGTTTCGACGACACGTTCTTCATGCCGCACAGTCGCCACACCGAGATCAGGCGCGCCGATGTGGAGGCCAACCAACATCTCTCCATCATTGCCGAAGGCCNCGAGAGCGGAGTGAGCATGCTGATGGCACGGGGCGGCCGCGAGTTTTTCGTCACCGGCCACATGGAGTACGCCCCCAACACGCTCGACAAAGAGTATCGGCGCGATCGCGGAAAGCGCGACGACGTGGAGCTCCCCGTCAATTACTACAAAGACGACGACCCCGACAACGCTCCCGTGGTGACGTGGCGCGCCCACGCCAACCTGTTTTTTCAAAACTGGGTGAACTACTACGTTTATCAGCAAACGCCATACGACATCAGCCTCATCGGATAAGAAATGAACGATAGTCAGCGCGCGCTCAACGCTTCCCGACCCACCATTTCCGTTTCGCGTCCCATCGAACTGCTGGCACCGGCCAAGGATTTGGCTTGCGGCATGGCGGCCATCGACCACGGCGCCGATGCCGTTTACATCGGTGCCCCCCAATTCGGAGCTCGCGCGGCGGCGGGCAACAGCGTGGACGACATTGCCCAGCTGTGCCGATATGCCCACCAATACGAGGCGCGGGTGTATGCCACGGTGAACACCATTATATATAATGAGGAGCTCGACGCCGCATCCCGTCTCATCGATGCCCTGATCAACGCGGGCGTGGATGCCGTTTTGGTGCAGGATATGGCGCTGGTGAACATCATCGGCGGACGGATGGCGATGCACGCCAGCACCCAAACCGACAACCGCACACCCGAGAAAGTGAAGTGGCTCCGAGCGCAGGGCTTCCGCCGCATTGTGCTTGCCCGTGAGCTTTCCGCCCGCGAAATCGCCGCCATCCACGCAGCCGAGCCCGCCGTGGAGCTTGAGGCCTTTGTGCATGGCGCNCTCTGCGTGAGTTACAGCGGACAGTGCTACGCTTCGCAACACTGCTTCGGACGAAGCGCCAACCGCGGCGCGTGCGCNCAATTCTGCCGATTGCCGTTCTCGCTCGTCGATGCCGACGGTCGCGTTGTTGAGCGCAGTCGTCATCTGCTTTCACTGAAAGACCTCGCCCTGAAAGACCATCTCGAAGAGTTGCTCTCCGCGGGCGTCACGTCTTTGAAAATAGAGGGGCGGCTGAAAGACATCGTTTATGTGAAAAACGTGACGGCGGCTTACAGCGAAGCCCTCAACGCCGTCGTCGCGAAGCACCCCGATCGCTATNGCCGCGCCTCGCAGGGACGTTGCACTTACACCTTCACGCCCGACTTGAAAAAGACCTTCAATCGCGGCTTCACCACCTATTTTCTCAATGGTCGCCGGCNGGACATCTTCTCGCCCGACACGCCCAAAGCCCTCGGCGAGTGCGTGGGGCGCGTGAANGAGGTGAGGGGCCGATGGCTCACGGTGGCCGGTTTGGNATCGTTTGCCAACGGCGATGGCCTGTGCTTTTTCCGCAAAGAAACATCGCCCGATGGCCACCCGCGCATCGTGTTGGAAGGCTTCCGCGTGAACCGCGTTGAGGGCAATCGGCTGTTTCCATTGCGCATGCCGACAGATCTGCGNCCGGGCACCACGCTCTATCGCAACAACGACCAAGCCTTGGAGCACCGCCTGACGCGCCCTAGCAGCGAGCGAAAAGTGGCGGCAAGCATGACGCTGGAGGCCGATGCCCAAGGCTTCACGCTCACCATGGCGGCGGGCACACGGCAGGTGTCTGTTGGCCTGCCCATGGAAAAACAGCAGGCNCAGACGCCGCAACACGACAACATAGAGCGTCAACTCACCAAACTGGGCGGCACGCCCTACGAATGTTCTGGCGTGAAACTGGTGCCCCACGATTTTCCCTTCTTCATTCCCGCCGGCATGCTGGCCGATTTGCGTCGTCGCGCCGTGGAGGCTTTGATGGCGGCACCGCTGCCCGAGCTTGCACCGGACGATGTCCCACCGTCGGTGCCTCCCGTGCCCTATGATGCCCGCCATCCCTATCTCTACAACGCCGCCAACGACCGCGCCCGCGACTTCTATCGCCAGCAGGGCATTGCCAACGCCACCGCCTTCGAAACCATCCCTCCCCGCCGCGACGCGCTCATCNTGCAATGTCGCCACTGCCTGCGCTTCGCCGAAGGCTTCTGCGTGCGCCATGGAGGACGTCGCCCCGAGTGGCGCGAACCGCTCTCGTTGGTGAGCGACGACGGTCGCCGCTTCCGTCTCGAATTCGACTGCCACAACTGCCAAATGAATGTCTATGCCGAATAACGCCAAATGCCTGCTCCTCGCGATGATGCTCGCCGTGCTCACNGGTTGCTATCACGATCGCGCCCGCGAATTGCCCACGGCCGACACCACCGCCGTTGAGGNCATAGCGCCCCAAATCGACACGATTGCGCTGGCGCAGCGGCGGGATTCGCTCATCTTCGCCCTCAAGCATCACTATTCGGAAAACTTCAATTTCGTGGTCTATGCCGACTCCTTGGTGCTCTACGACGGCCAACCCGAAGAGGTGGTGAGCGGCATGCAGACCGATTCGTTCNGCGTCTTCCGCAACGAGCCCCTTGTTGTGGCCGACATTCGCATCCTCTCGGCCGACTCCATCGACTCGGTGTGGGTGCAGCTGGCCCGCGACCAGATCACCTTCGGCTGGACACGCGAGTCGCAACTGCTGCCGCGCGTGGTGCCCGACGACCCCATTTCGCAATTCATCACCACCTTCTCCGACACCCATTTGCTCGTGTTTCTCGTGGTGTTCATCGTCATCGGTGCGGCCTATCTGGGGCGCAAAGCCGTTCGCCGCAACCTGCGCATCGTGCATNTCAACGACATCGACACNCCCTANCCCGCCGCGTTGGCGCTCACCGTGGCCACGTCGGCCGTACTCTACGCCACCATCCAGAATTTCCTTCCCCAGATGTGGCGCCANTTCTATTTCCATCCCACGCTCAATCCGCTCCTTGCCCCGNTGCCCATCGCCGTGTTCTTGGTGTCGTGTTGGGCCATAGCCATCGTGGGCCTCGCCGCCGTAGATGAAGTGCGCAAGCGCCTCAGCATCACCGANGCGCTGGTGTATCTCGGCGGTTTGGCTGCCGTTTGCGCCATCAACTACATCGTGTTCACGCTCTCCACGCTCTATTATATCGGCTATCTGCTCCTCGTGTTCTATTTCCGTTTTGCCGTGAAACGAATGAAGTGGTAGCCCGCGCGACGATTTCCTCCGCCNTGGCGAAAATCTCTGCGTGCAGGGGTGGGGCGTTTGCACAATAATGATTACCTTTGCACGCGACAACAAGCTTAAACCTCAACATCCGCAACAAGATGAAACACCTCTGCATATCCCTCATGCTCTCCGCGGCCTGCTTGTCGGCCTCGGCTGCTGCCGAAACGGAAACCCTCCCCGCCGACACGTCGCGCGCTGTGGACCTCGACGAAGTCATCGTCGTGTCGCAACCCAAAGAAGTGCGCCGCCTGCGCCAGCAACCGCTCAGCAGCACGGTGGTGTCGGCCGCCGAAATGGAGTCGCTCCANGCCCGCGATTTGCGAAGTCTGTCNGCCTACGTGCCATCGTTCGTCATGCCCGATTACGGCTCGCGCTACACGTCGGCCATCTACGTGCGCGGCATCGGTTCGCGCATCAACAGCCCCGCCGTGGGTCTCTATGTGGACGGCTTGCCCGTGATGAGCAAGAGCCAGCTCAACTTCCACTCCTACGAAACCACGCGCGCCGACGTGCTGCGCGGTCCGCAGGGAACGCTCTACGGCATCAACACCGAGGGCGGACTCCTCCGCATCTACACGAAAAACCCGCTCGAATACCAAGGCACCAACGTCCGTCTCGGCATCGGTTCCCATTTCTATCGCAACGCCGAGGCCGCCCACTATCGCAAATTGGGCAGCAAAGCCGGCATCTCGGTGGCCGCATTCTACGAGGGAGGCAACGGATTTTTCCACAACCACACCACCGGAAGCCGCGCCGACGACTACAACGAGGCCGGCGGGCGCATCCGCCTAGCATGGCAGCCCACCAGCAAACTCACCATCGACGCCATCGCCGACTACCAATGGACGCGACAAAGCGCCTTCCCCTACGGCGTGTTCTCCATCGAAGACAACAACGTGGCCACGCCGTCGGCCAACGCCGAAAACAGCTACCATCGCAACATACTCACGCTGGGAACCACCGTTAAATACGCAGCCCGCCACTTCGATTTCTACAGCGCCACAAGCTGGCAACACCTCCACGACGGCATGAAAATGGACATCGACTACCTGCCGTACAGCTATATGCGCATGGAACAGCGCCAGTTGCAAAACGCGCTCACCCAGGAATTCACCCTCCGCAGCCGTGGCGAGCGGCGCTGGCAGTGGACGGCAGGCATCTTCGGGTCCTACCAGTGGCTCAAGACCAACGCCCCCGTTTACTTCGACGACGACATGGATGCCGTGCTCTCCGCCACAGTCTCCCGCTCCGTCTATAATGCCATGCTCTCCTCCATGTCGGCACGAATGGGCGAAACGGCAGCCGCCGCCATCGAGCGCGCCGGCGGCGTGTATGTGGACATGGGCCTGGAGCCCGTGGAAGGGCTGTTTCACACGCCCACAGCCAACGTGGGACTGTTCCACGAGTCCACCATCCGCCTCACGCCGCGCCTCACCGCCACGCTGGGTCTGCGCTGGGATGTGTCGCATGTGGCCGTGGACTACGCCACGTCGGCCGCTGCCGCCATCATCGCCAACGTGATGGGAACCAAGGCCAACTATCGGGTGGAGACCTGGCTCGACCGCCACGAAAGCGAAACCTACAACCAGTTGTTGCCCAAGTTGGGACTGTCCTGGCTCATCGATTCCCGCGGCAGCAACATCTATGCCTCCGTGGCAAAGGGCTATCGCGCGGGGGGCTACAACATCCAGATGTTTTCCGACATCCTCCAAGCTGAGATACAAACGGCCGCCAAGTCGGCGCGCGGCAGTGTNATCGTTGAGCACGGCGACGACTATTATCAAGGCATCAGCAACACCATCTCCTACAAACCCGAAACGTCGTGGAACTACGAGCTCGGCGCCCACCTCAACCTGGGCGACGGACGGACAAGGCTCGACCTGGCCGCCTTCTTCATGCAGGTGCGCAACCAGCAGCTCTCCGTCATGGCAAGCGCCTACGGCTTCGGGCGCATGATGGTCAACGCCGGCAAGAGCTACAGCTGCGGAGTGGAAGCCTCCATCAGGTCGGCCGCCTTCAACGACCGTCTCCGATGGGCCATCAACTACGCCTATGTGCACGCCGCTTTCAAGGAATACAACGACACCCTCACCACCGGCGAAGCCGTGAGCTACGAGAAAAAGCGCGTGCCCTACGTGCCCCTCCACACCCTCGGCGCCATGGCCGACTACAGCTTCCACTTCACCGGCATCATGCGGCGCCTCACCATCGGGNCCAACNTCTCCGCCATGGGCAACATCTATTGGGACGAAGCCAACACCTACAGCCAGAAATTCTATGCCCTGCTCGGCGCCCACGCCACCGCCGACTTTGGCGCTGTGAACGTGGACCTGTGGGCCCGCAACATCACCAACACCCGCTACAACACCTTCGCCCTCTACAACACCTCCACCAATTCCTACTTCGCACAGCGCGGGCGCCCCTTCCAAATGGGCGTGGACGTGAAGATTCACTTCTGACGCCCACCATCTGGCCGCTCCCTCGTCCGCTCCTTTTCGTGCTGAAACTCGGGTTCGTCNGCCCTTTCGTCCGCANCTTTTCGTATCGAAGCTCGGACTCGTCCGCCCTTTCGCCCGCATATCTCCGTGCCGTAAATAGAGCCCGATTTCCCCTTCTTTCGCACATCTTTATATTGTGCGCGGCGTGCGGGCGATGGCTCGTTTCCGTACATTCATCCGATTCCCGGCGGTTTCACGTTTGCAAACCGCCGGATTCGCGTCCGCTATCCCTTAGTTTTGCGTTGCCAAACCATTGGTTTCGCATTCGCCCGTCATTAGTCTTGCGTTCGCTCTCCATTGGTTTTAGACAATTAAGTTATTAACTTAATTATATTACCTTAATAACTTAATTCAATTACTTTATTAACTTAATTGTCGAAGGGCAGTGGTTTGCTCATGCAAGGGCAATGGATAGCCCATGCAAGACCAATGACGATCCAACGCGAAAGTGGCGGCGGCCGAGCGCCATTCTGGTGGCGGGCCAGCGGTTATGTGGCGGCGGAGCTGCCCGATGGTCATGATTTTGCGGAATGTCGGCGGCAGGTTCCGAGGGCGCGGCTGGCAGGATCTAAAGAGGCTGACGATGCTTTTGGAGGACTTGGGCAAGGGACTTGAAGAGTTTGGACAAGGAACTTGGAGAGTTTGGATGAGGAACATGGAGGGCTCGAACAAGAAGGTCGGAGAACCCGAATGATGGCCTCGGGAGGCTTGGATAGAGGGCTCGGAGGTGCCCAACGTGAAAGAAACGTTAACAGATGTGCATTTTCCTGCATCAAATGTTGTGGGTAACGATTTTTCGTTGTACCTTTGCAGTGGCGTTGTATTGCAAACTCCACTTTGCAAAATGCGGGCGATGAGTTTGCTGTGCACCGGTAAAAGTTCATGAGTTACAAGATTAAGCACAGCGGCGTTGTGGAAGCCGTGGAGCGCGACCGCCTGCGCGTGCGCATTCTGCAAGCAGATGCCTGCGCGGGATGCAAGGCCGCCGCTCACTGCCACGCTTCGGAAAGCAAGGAGAAGGTGGTGGATGTGTATGGAGTGATCAGTCCCGAGCGCTACAGCGTGGGCCAGACGGTGGATGTGTCGGCCTCCACGCAGGTGGGCATGAATGCCGTGTTGCTGGCCTTCGGGGTGCCGTTCTTGATACTCGTGGTGGCGCTCTTCGGCCTCCATGCTTTGGGGGTGGGCGAGGGCGCATCGGCGCTGCTGAGCTTGGCCTGCCTTGTGCCCTATTATATTATATTGTATATGTGTAGGGACAGGTTGCGGGAGAAATTCACGTTTCGCGTGGAAGATTGAGCGCAAGGCCGGCACCGGAGGCTCTGCCAACGGGCTGCCGCAAGCAGCATGGGCCGTGGCGGGCGCGGGCTCGGAGAGCCTGCAACGCCGGCAGAGATGCCGACTATGGAAGCCGTAAACAACAAAAACTAAAACAAATACAAAAGGATTATGGATTTTATTTTGACAGCAGTCATCGTCTTGGGCCTCATCGCGCTGGTATCAGCTGTGGTGCTCTACGTGTGCTCCAAGAAGTTTGCTGTGAAGGAAGATCCTCGCGTGGGCGAGGTGAGTGCCCTGTTGCCGGGCGCCAATTGCGGCGGTTGCGGCTTCCCGGGATGTTCGGGAATGGCCGACGCGCTGGTGAAAGGCGCCGATGCCGGCAGTATCGAAGGGCTAGTGTGCCCCGTGGGCGGTGCCGACGTGATGGGCAAAGTGGCCGACCTGCTCGGCATGGCAGTGGCCGAATCGGAGCCGATGGTGGCTGTGGTGCGCTGCAACGGCACGTGCGAAATGCGCCCGCGGACGGCCGAGTATAGCGGACTTCGCACGTGCGCCGCCATGAATGCTTGTGGCGCNGGCGAGACAGCTTGCGGCTACGGATGCCTAGGCTGCGGCGACTGCGTTGCGGCCTGCAAGTTTGGCGCCTTGCGGATGAATCCCGAAACGGGACTGCCCGAGGTGGACGAGAGCAAGTGTACGGCGTGCGGCGCCTGCGTGAAAGCGTGCCCCCGACACATCATCGAGCTGCGCAAGAAGGGCCACAATGGTCGCCGCGTGTACGTGAGTTGCGTGAACAAAGACAAGGGCGCCGTGGCGATGAAGGCGTGCAAAGCAGCGTGTATCGGCTGCGGAAAGTGCGCCAAAGAGTGCAACTTTGATGCGATAACCATTGACCACAACGTGAGCTACATCGACTTTTCGAAGTGCAGACTGTGTCGCAAGTGTGTCGTAGTCTGTCCCACGAAAGCCATTCACGACGTGAATTTCCCCAATCCGCCAAAGCCCAAGACCGCCGAGGCTGCTAACGAAAGAAAGGAGGCTCAAGCATGAAACTGAGAACATTCCGCATGGGCGGCGTTCATCCCGAGGAGAACAAGCTCACCAACGACGTGGCCACCGTGGCGGCCGCCCTTCCCCAGCAAGCCGTTTATCCGCTGTCGCAGCACATCGGAGCGCCGGCCAAGCCCGTGGTGGCAAGGGGCGACAAAGTGAAGGTTGGCACATTGCTGGCCGAAGCCGGCGGCTTTGTGTCGGCGCCGATATTCTCCGGCGTGTCGGGAACCGTGGCCAAGATCGACGAAGCCGTGGACGCTACGGGCTATCGCAAGCCGGTGATCGTGGTGAAGGTGGAGGGCGACGAGTGGGAAGAGTCCATAGATCGCTCCGACAAACTGGAGACCGTGGAAGCCCATCCCGAGCTCACACCCGAAGAAATTGTGGAGCGCGTGAAGCGTGCAGGCGTTACCGGAATGGGTGGCGCCGGCTTCCCGACGTTCATCAAACTCACGCCGCCGCCCACCGCCAAGGCCGAATGCGTGATCATCAACGGCGTGGAATGCGAGCCTTATATCACGGCCGACAATCGCCTGATGCTTGAAAAGAGCGACGAAATCATGGTGGGACTCGAGCTGCTGATGAAGGCNGCGAAAGTGACAAAGGGCTATATCGGCATCGAAGACAACAAGCCCGAGGCCATCAAACTGCTGGAGGAGAAGGCGAAGACCTTCAACGAGAAACATAAAGACTATGACGTGGAGATTGTGCCGCTGGCCAAGAAGTATCCGCAGGGCGGCGAGAAGCAGCTCGTGGACGCCGTGATACGCCGCCAAGTGCCGGCGCCGCCCGCCATTCCGGTCAACGTGGGCGCCATCGTGCAAAACGTGGGAACGGCCTTCGCGGTGTACGAGGCCGTGATGAAAAACAAGCCCCTCTTTGAGCGATACACCACGGTGACGGGCAAACGGCTGGCGCATCCGGGCAACTTCCTCGTGAGAATGGGAACGCCCGTGGGCCAACTCATNGAAGCCTGCGGAGGGCTCCCCGAGGGCGACAACAAGATTCTTGCCGGCGGCCCCATGATGGGAAAGGCGCTCACGTCAACGGATGTGCCCGTGTGCAAGGGCACCAACGCCGTCACCGTCATTAGCGACGCCGAGGCNGTGCGCCAAGAGCCGCAGCCCTGCATACGCTGCGCCAAATGCGTGAGCGCTTGTCCGATGGGACTTGAGCCCTATCTGCTGGCCACCGTTTCGGCAGCCAAGCTGTGGGAGCGTGCCGAGAAAGAAGACATCACCTCGTGCATAGAGTGCGGCTCGTGCCAGTTCACGTGTCCCGCCCATAGGCCTCTGCTCGACAATATCCGCATGGGAAAGACCACCGTTTCGGGCATCATCCGCGCCCGCAACGCCAAAAAATAATCACCATCTAACGAATCGCAAAAACAAAGAATAACACAATGGGAAAGCTTATCGTTTCATTGTCGCCGCACGCACACGGGACCGACAGCGTGGAGCGCAACATGTATGGCGTGATTATCGCCCTCGTGCCCGCGCTGTTGTGCTCGCTCTACTATTTCGGCGTTGGCGCCGCCATCGTCCTTGCCTCGAGCGTGCTGGCTTGCGTATTATTCGAATGGGCCATCACNCGCTTCATCCTGAAACGCGAAAAGACCACGATAACCGACGGTTCGGCCGTGCTGACGGGCTTGCTGCTCGGCTTCAATCTGCCCTCCAATCTGCCCATCTGGATCATTATCATTGGGGCGCTCGTGGCCATAGGCATTGGCAAAATGACCTTTGGCGGCTTGGGCAACAATCCGTTCAACCCCGCCTTGGTGGGCCGTTGTTTCCTGCTGGTGAGTTTCCCGGCACAGATGACATCGTGGCCCGTCCCCGGCCAGCTCACCAGTTATCTCGACGCCACCACCGGCGCCACGCCGCTGGCCCTGATGAAGCAGGCCATCAAGAGCGGCGACGCCTCCGTGTTGGAGCAGNTGCCGTCGTCGCTCAATCTGTTGCTGGGCAACCATGTGAGTGCCGATAGTAGCGCGATGCTCGGTTCGGGAACGGCAGGCGAGATTTGCGCGCTGGCCCTTCTGCTCGGCTTGGCCTACATGTTGTGGAAGCGCATCATCACGTGGCACATCCCCGTGAGCATTATCGGCACGGTGTTTGTCTTCGCAGCTTTGATGCATTTGGCAAACCCCATCTATGCCAATCCCGTTGACGTGATACTCTCTGGCGGCCTGATGCTGGGTGCCATCTTCATGGCCACCGACTATGTGACCTCTCCCATGACGTCGCGCGGGCAAATCATCTATGGCGTGGCGATAGGATTCTTGACAATCGTCATCCGCAACTGGGGCAGCTACCCCGAGGGNATGTCGTTTGCCATTCTCATCATGAACGGCTTCACCCCCCTCATCAATGCCTACGTGAAGCCTAAGCGCTTCGGCGAAGTGCCCGCAAAAACGAAATAGAAGAACATTGACGCATGACGCCAAAAGCATAAATTTCAACACAGAAAGATGGAAAAGCTGAAATCATCAATCACCAATATGACCCTCGTGCTCACCGGAGTGGCCGTCATCACGGGCGGCATTCTGGCCTACGTGAACCACGCCACGGCGGGTCCGATAGCGCTGCAAAACAAACTCACGCTCCAGAACGGCATTAAGGCTGTGATGGGCGGAGGCGATCTCACGGTGAGCAACACCGACACCGTGCGCCAGACCGACGCAAAGGGAAAAGAGCTCACTTACATCATCTATCAAACGCAGGACGCTGCCAAGAACGACATCGGCGCTGCCGTGGAAAGCACGACGGGCGGCTTCGGGGGAGACCTCAAGGTGCTCGTGGGCTTTGATCCCAAAGGCCAAATCCTGGGCTACACCATTCTGCAGCACGCAGAGACGCCGGGCCTGGGCGCCAAGGCCGACAAGTGGTTCCAGAAGGATGGCAAGAGCAGCATCATAGGCAAGAATCCCGCCACCCCGCTCACCGTGAGCAAAGACGGCGGCGATGTGGACGCCATCACGGCATCCACCATCACGAGCCGCGCCTTCCTGCAGGCCGTCAACAACGCCTATAAAGCCTACAAAGCAACGCCCATCGACGGCGAAACCGGTGCAACTCCTAAAAAGAAATAATCATGAAATATCTCAATATCATCATCAACGGCATCGTAAAAGAGAACCCCACGTTCGTCTTGATGCTGGGCATGTGCCCCACGCTCGCCACCACCACGAGCGCCATCAACGGCATGTCGATGGGATTGGCCACGATGTTTGTGCTCATCTGCTCCAANGTGGCCATCTCGCTCATCAAGAATCTCACGCCCGATATGGTGCGCATCCCCGTGTTCATCGTTGTCATTGCATCGTTTGTCACCATACTTCAGATGGTGATGCAGGCGTATGTGCCCGACATNTACGCCACCCTTGGTCTCTTCATCCCCCTCATCGTGGTGAATTGCATCATACTGGGACGCGCCGAGAGCTTTGCTTCCAAAAANGGTCCGCTGGAGAGCATGATGGACGGACTGGGCATCGGCTTGGGCTTCACCCTTGGCCTCACGCTGCTCGGTGCCTGCCGCGAATTGCTCGGAGCGGGCAGCATCTTTGGCTTCACCCTCATTCCCGAAACCTACAACATGCTGATGTTCGTGTTGCCGCCGGGGGCCTTCATCACGCTGGGCTTTCTCGTGGCCATCGTCAATCGGCTGCGCAAACAATAACGGGCCGCATTCTAACGTTCAACCATCAATGAAATAGATATGGAATACATCCTGATATTCATCTCCGCGATATTCGTAAACAATATCATCTTCAGTCAGTTTCTCGGCATCTGTCCGTTCCTAGGCGTGTCGCAGAAAGTGGAGACGTCGCTCGGAATGGGCGCCGCTGTCACCTTTGTCATGACGTTGGCCACCATCGTTACGTGGCTTGTGCAAACCTACGTCCTCAATCCGGCCGGCCTGCAATACTTGCAAACCATCGCTTTCATACTGGTTATCGCAGCGCTCGTCCAGATGGTGGAGATCATTCTCAAGAAGGTTTCGCCTCCTTTATACCAGGCCTTGGGCATCTTCCTCCCTCTTATCACGACCAACTGTGCCGTGTTGGGCGTTGCCATTCTGGTGATGCAGAAAGACTTCTCCCTTCTCCAGAGTGTCATTTATGCCTTCTCCACGGCCGTGGGCTTCGGGCTGGCGCTCACCGTATTTGCCGGAATCCGCGAGCAACTCTCGCTGGTGAAGATTCCCAAAGGCATGCAGGGNATGGCCATCGTCCTTGTAACGGCCGGNNTGCTCTCNCTCGCATTCATGGGCTTCAGCGGGGTTGACGGAGGTNTGAAGACNCTTTTNGGNCTCGATTGACGNTGCCCTGAAAAAGCATTGCCGCGCGCCGGCTTTCGCGAGCACTGCAGTTTTGCACCTCGCGAGAGCCGGCGCGCAGTTGTTTTTCCTGGCACCGAAGTGTTTGTTCCACACAGTATAAAATATAGACGTGTGCCGCACTGATGACAAGCCTCCGCCGCATGCCACACCGATGTGCGTTGCATAGAAAACGGNTGTTCGCCATCTATTATACAGATGTATGCTGCCCGCCGCAGTCTCCATNCGTGGCGGCAAACTNCGNTGGCGGCAATTTTTTTGCCGCCCGCCACGCCATTATCATAAAATAATCGCTATCTTTGCACTAACGAAACAATAATGGTATGAAGCAAACTATCCTCGTAACGGGCGGCGCGGGCTTCATCGGGAGCCACACCGCCGTTGAACTTATCGAATCGGGCTACCGGGTAGTCATCGTTGATAACTTGAGCAACTCCAACGCGGGCAGCATCGACGGCATCGAGCGCATCACGGGAGTGAGGCCCACATTCGTGCAGGCCGACTGCTGCGACAAGGCCGCCATGGCGCGCGTCTTCGACGAGCACCCCGACATCCAAGGCATCATTCACTTCGCGGCCTCAAAGGCGGTGGGCGAGAGTGTGGAAAAACCGTTGCTCTACTACCGCAACAACATCACGTCGCTGCTCAATCTGCTGGAGCTGATGCCCAGCCACGGCGTGAAAGGCATCATCTTTTCGAGCAGCTGCACGGTGTATGGCCAGCCCTCGCCCGAGAATCTGCCCGTCACAGAAGAGGCGCCTATCCAGAAAGCGCTGTCGCCCTACGGCAACACGAAGCAGATCAACGAGGAGATTATCCAAGACTTCATCCACTCGGGGGCGCCCATCAAGGCGGTCATCCTCCGCTATTTCAACCCCATCGGTGCCCATCCGTCGGCCGAAATAGGCGAGCTCCCCAANGGCGTGCCCATGAATCTGATACCCTTTGTCACGCAGACGGCCATCGGCATACGGCCGCAATTGAAAATCTTCGGTAACGACTACAACACGCCCGACGGCACGTGCATCCGCGATTATATCTACGTGGTGGACCTCGCCAAGGCCCATGTGAAAGCCATGGAGCGCGTGTTGGACACAGAAAGCGCGCCAGTGGAGGTGTTCAATATCGGCACCGGCAAAGGCCTCAGCACGCTGCAAGTGGTTGAAGGATTCGAGCGCGCCACGGGCGTGAAGCTCAACTGGACCTACGCTCCGCGCCGCGAAGGCGACATNGAAAAGGTGTGGGGCAATGTGNACAAGGCCAACCGCGTGTTGGGTTGGCNGGCCGAAGCCGACATCGACGACGTGCTCCGCTCGGCGTGGAAGTGGCAACAGCGCCTCCGCGACGAGGGCATACAGTGAGCCTGCCCCGCGGCGAAGTCTCCGAAAGGCATCGACCGGCGCTTCCGCGTGCCGAAGACATGCAGTCCCAATGCGCCGCGCCGCACACATGATAACATCCNAAAAGAAGTCTTCCGTCATCAGCGGAAGACTTCTTTTTTATGGNNTCGAGCCCATTGCTGCAGTCCTTTCATNGNGCAANAGCNNTCNCTTCGNGTGGCNAAATCNATCGTCTTGCACGGTCACATCGGCCGCTTCGAGCAGTGTGCTCGCCCGTGTTGCGACGTGCCGNTGCCGCCCGNCCGTTGCCGCGCCGCCTATTTCGCGTTGCGATACTCCAGCGGCGTGCAGCCCGTTTTGCGCTTGAAGAATCGCGAGAAGTGCTGCGGATATTGAAATCCCAGCGACTCTGCCACCTCGGTTACGCTCTTCTCNGTGCCCAAGAGCATTTCTTTGCCAGCCTCCACAATGTGGTCGAGGATGATGTCTTGAGCGGTCTTGCCCGTGAGTTTCTTTATCAGATCGCCGAAATAGTTGGGCGAGAGGCACGCTTTGTCGGCGAAATACTTCACCGTGGGCAGTCCCCGTTCGGCGATATCCTGGCGCTGCATGTAGGCGACGATGTTGTTTTCGAAGTCCTCCAGTATTCCCNTNTTGGTCACGGCGCGCGAGGTGAACTGTCGGTCGTAAAAGCGCAAGCAATACTCCAGNAGCAGTTCGATGTTGGCCACAAGGATGTCTTGCGAGTGATGGTCGGTGTCTTGCTCGCTCTCCAGCCTTATTTTCTCCATGCAATCCATAATGATTTGCTTCTCCTGATCGCTCATGTGGAGCGCCTCGTTCGACTGATAAGAGAAAAACGAATAGCGGGCCATCTTGCGGCCGAGCGGCGTGCCCTGAATCAAACTCTTGTCAAACAGCAGCGCCGTGCAGCGGGGCCGCTTGCCCTCGGGCGTTTCGCAGCGCACCACTTGCCCAGGCCCAATGCTCACGATGGTGCCCTCGGCATAGTCGTAGGTCGTCATGCCGTATTGCATCACGCCGCACTTCATGTGTTTCAGAAACATGGCATAGAAGCCGAAGTTGCACGTCCCGCTCACCGCATTCTCCGCGCGGTCGAGCTCCACCACGGCCACCTGCGGATTCATGCTCTCCAGTCCGTAGAGCTCACAGTAGCGGTCGGGGCAGTCCAGATGGATAATCTTGCTCATCAAGTCCACTTTATAAACCATGCAAAGTTAGCGATTTGTTTTCATATATCCAAGGCCCGTGGGCCGGTTTTTCATCACCCAGAGCATCGGGCTCAGCGTGCNAGGTGTTTCGAGAAGAAGGNTTCCAGCTTGTCAAACGGGATGACATGGTGNTCGCCGCCATCGTAGAGGTCGCAGTGCGATGCCCCCGGCACAATCATCAGCTCCTTGTTGGCGGCATAGGCGCTGCCGGCGGTCATGTCGCGATAGGCGTCTTCCGAGAAATAGCGCGAGTGGGCTTTCTCGCCGTGAATCAGGAGCACGGCCGAGCGAATCTCTGCCGAATATTGCCTGATGGGCAGGTTGATAAACGACATACAGCCCGTCTTCGTCCAGCCGTCTGTTGAATTGCCCGAGCGCGAGTGGTAGCCGCGCGGCGTCTTGTAGTAGTCGTGATAGTCTTTCACGAATTGCGGCGCATCGTTGGGCACTAGATCCACAACGCCTCCGCCCTGCTCATAGTATCCGCGGGCATAGTCGGCGGTGCGCTGCTCGCACAGTGCCANGCGGGCTTTGTGGCGCGCAGCCTCGTTGTCGCCGGCGTCGAAATAGCCGTTGGCCCCCACGCGGCTCATGTCATACATCGTGATGGCCGCCGTGGCCTTCACCCTCGTGTCGAGCGCNGCCGCGTTGATGGCCATGCCNCCCCAGCCGCAAATGCCGATGATGCCTATGCGCTGCGGGTCAACAAACGACTGCACCGAGAGATAATCCACGGCAGCCATGAAGTCCTCGGTGTTGATGTCGGGCGACGCCANGCGGCGNGGCTGCCCACCACTTTCGCCGGTGAACGACGGGTCGAACGCCAGCGCCACAAATCCCCGCTCGGCCATCTGCTGTGCATAGAGACCGGAGCACTGCTCCTTCACCGCCCCGAACGGTCCGCTCACGGCCAGCGCCGCCATTTGTCNGGCGCCGTNGCGCGGCACATAGAGGTCGGCCGCCAGCGTGATGCCGTAGCNGTTGACAAACGTCACCTTGCTGTGATTCACTTTCTCCGACCGCGGAAACGTCTTGTCCCACTCCTGCGTCAGTCGGAGCTCTTCCTTGTGGATGTTGCTTCCTTTCATGATGTTTTCGTTTTGTGTCTGCGCGCCTACCGTTTGCATCAGNGCGCCCAAGACCATGATCAATAATGCTTTTTTCATCTCTATTCCCTTTGATGGNGCAAAGTTACACCCACTTTCCCATTCGTCCATTACCATTTTTACGGAACAATAAACCCCGTTTACGGAAATCGCTCCGACGCNCGTCGCATCGCCCCGCTATGCCCATCCCTCCTTCNCGCGCCGCCCATCGCATCGCCAATCACTGCCCANCNCATAGNCGTTCACAGCCCGTCGATTAGTCAGTCGCCGCCTTTGTACACGCTGGCCGCCGCTTTCGCGTTTGCCCACCATTGGTTTTGCAAGGGCCATCCCTTAGTTTTGCGTTCGCAAACCAATGGATAGCGACAATTAAGTTATTAACTTAATTATATTACCTTATTAACTTAATTATATTACCTTAATAACTTAATTCTTCGAGGGCATTGGATGACCTACGCGAAACCATTGGCGGGCGAACGTGAAAGCGGTGGAGAATGTGTGCGAAATTGGTGGCGGGCGTGTGGGAAATCAATGATGGATGAANGCGAAACCGGNGGAGAGCAAATCTGTGANTGNCAGTCTTGGTCGGCACGGACGGCAAAATGGCGCGCACCGCTACTTGCTGCCGAAATAGAGGAACAGCAGTCCGATGAACATCAGNAGCAGGTCGAGGGCCTTGCTGCGAAGGTTTTTCTCGTGAAAGAGGAAGGCCCCGAAGAGGAAACTCACCAGCACACTGGCGCGCCGGATCATGCTCACCACGGAGATCATCGCCTCGGGACGACTCAAAGCGTAGAAGTAGGCGAAGTCGGCGATGGAGAGAAACACGCTCACGCCCACTATCGACCAGCTCCAACGGAAGGGCGTGGAGTGGCGACGGNTGGGCCACCACAGCACGAGGAGCATCACCAGCATCACGCCACACTGGTAGAGATTGTACCACGATTGCACCATCATCTTGTCTAAGCCTGCCCCTCCGCTGCTCGNCGGTGCCATCAGAAACTTGTCGTAGAGGCCGCTCATGGCGCCCAGCACTGCCCCGCCCACCACGCACAGTATCCAGCGGTTGTGCTCGAAACGAATNCCCTCGCGCTTGCTGCTGCGGCGTAGCATGAAGTAGCTCACCACCCCGAAGGCCACGCCTATCCACTGGCAGAGGTTCAATCGCTCGCCAAACACCAGCAAGGCCCCCACCAATGTCATCACGGGGCGGGTGGCGTTGATGGGCCCCACCACGGTGAGCGGCAGGTGTTTCATGCCGAAATAGCCCAGCAGCCAGCTGGATAGCACGAGCAGACTCTTGCCCACGATGTAGCGATGCACGGCCCATCCGCCGCGCGCCACGTGGACAAGGGTGCCNTCGAGCACGTCGGTGTGATAAGAGAGAAGGATGAACGGGAGGAAGATCAGTGAACAAAAGAGCGTGTTGAGGAACAACACGGGTATCACGGCGTTGTCCTTCAAGGCCGTTTTCTTCAGTGTGTCGTAGCAGCCCAACAGGAGCGCGCTCAGGAAGGATAGTGTCAGCCACATGGCGAAACGGCGGTCTTATCTTACGGTGATGTGGAAACAGCCTTGCTTCACCTCGTATTTCACATAGCAGCGGCCCGACTCGCGCATGTCGCGGAGCACCTCGCTGAGCACCCATTTCAGTGTGTCGTTGCGCACGGCCCGCCGCTCTTCGCCATCGGGGGGCTGAACGGTCTTGTAGCGATTGTAGCAGATGTCGAACGTTGTGCCGTAGAGATGGCACGAATTTTCGGTGGCGTTGCCGTTGTAGTTGCGCAGTTTTTGCACGTCTTCCTTCGTGCGAAGCACACTCGTTACAATAAATTTGTGGAGCGGCACCCGCTTCAGCTGAAGGCTGTCGAAGTAGGCGCGCCCGATGTCGTTGAGGAGCACGGCGGCGCGCGGCACCAGATAGGGGATGGAGCGGTTCATCTTATCGACGAAGTAGAACGGCGACGAGCCCACGTAAACCAGCTCGCGCTTGCGGCTCTCGGCCTCGTCGCGATTGGCCACCGACGCCACGCCCCAGCGTTGGGCCGACTCANATTGCACCGACTGGCTGTCGGGGAAGGCATCGGTGTAGCGTGGCACGCTCAGGATGCGGTGATAGGCTTCCGAGCCGTCGGCATTGAAAAAGGGCGACGCCGCCACGGCGGCAGCATCGGCCGNCTGCGGCGCTTCGTCAGCATGAGCTGTGGCTTCGGTAGGCGCGGTGGGCAGAGTGTCGGCTTTTGTCTCGGCGATGGCGGCAACAGGAGTGGCGGTGGTGTCGGCCACGGCCACAGAGTCGGCAGCAGCCGATGCCTCGTCGGCCGCCGTTCGGGCCACCGACGGGAAGCACAATCTCACCAGCGCCAGCAGCAAAACCACGGCGGCAAAGGCCTTCAGATAGTTGTTTTTTGTCATAAAGGGGAGTCTTTCCCGCATGCTTGATCAATGGATTTGGGCTTGATTGTCCCCAAAATCACGCACAAAGGTACGCAATTTTGCATTACTATCAAAAGAATTTCGTAATTTTGCAAGCGTGATAGAGAAGCATATNGTCCTTGAAGACATCGACCCCGTTGTGTTCTACGGCGTGGGCAACAGCCACCTGCAGATGCTGAAAGCACTGCATCCGCAGTTGCGCATCGTGGCCCGCGGCAACGTGTTGCGCGTGCTCGGCGACGAGGAGCACACCGCCGCTTTCGAAGCGCAGACGGAGGCCATGCGGCGCCATGTGCTGAAATACAATCGCATCACCGAGGAAGACATTCTCGACATCGTGCACGGGCGGCCCACCAAAGANGCAGCCGTGAAGGGCGTGGTGGCCTACAGCACAGGCGGCCGGCCCATCAAACCGCGCTCCGAAAACCAGCAGAAGCTCGTGGACGCCTTTGAGCGCGACGACATGGTGTTNGCAGTGGGGCCCGCCGGAACGGGGAAAACCTATCTGAGCATCGCCCTCGCCGTGAGAGCACTCAAGGAGAAACAGGCCAAGAAAATCATACTCTCGCGCCCCGCCGTTGAGGCCGGAGAGAAGCTCGGTTTCCTGCCGGGCGACATGAAAGACAAGATAGACCCCTACTTGCAGCCNCTCTATGATGCGCTCGAAGACATGATTCCCGCCGTGAAACTGCAGGACATGATGGAGAAGCACACCATCCAGATAGCGCCGCTCGCCTTTATGCGCGGTCGCACNCTGANCGATGCCGTGGTGATACTCGATGAAGCACAAAACACTACGCCCGAGCAAATCAGAATGTTTCTGACGCGCATGGGATGGAACACCAAGATGATGATCACCGGCGACCTCACGCAAGTGGACCTTCCGCGAGGGCACAAGAGTGGGCTGCGCGAGGCCATCGACATCCTNGGCCACATTGAGGGCATCGCCGTGGTGGAGCTCACGAAGAAGGATATCGTGCGCCACAAACTCGTTACGCGGATAGTGAACGCCTACGAGGCCTTCGATCGCGAAGCGAAGAGCCACACCCAACCCAACGACGAATAATATCTATATATAATAAANATGAGTGCATTAACAACAACCGACTTTCATTTTGAAGGACAAAAGAGCGTATATCACGGTAAAGTACGCGATGTTTACAACATCAACGACGACATCCTTGTGATGGTNGCCACCGATCGCATCTCGGCTTTCGACGTGGTCTTGCCGAAGGGAATCCCCTACAAAGGACAAGTGCTCAACCAGATTGCCGCNAAATTTCTAGACACCACGACCGACATCTGCCCCAACTGGAAACTCGCCGTGCCCGACCCCATGGTTACCGTGGGACTGCGCTGCGAAGGCTTCCGCGTGGAAATGATCATCCGAAGCATCCTCACGGGCAGCGCCTGGCGAGAGTATAAGAAAGGCGTGCGCGAGATTTGCGGCGTGCGCCTCCCCGACGGAATGCGCGAAAACGAGCGGTTTCCCGAGCCCATCATCACGCCCACAACGAAGGCCGACGAGGGGCACGACATGAATATTTCAAAGGAGGAAATCATCGAGCAGGGCATCGTGAGCCGCGAAGACTACGAGGTGATGGAAGACTATACTCGCAGAATCTTTGCCCGCGGGCAAGAGATAGCCGCCAAGCAGGGGCTGATACTCGTGGACACGAAGTATGAATTTGGCAAGCGCGANGGNCGCGTTTATCTCATCGATGAGGTGCACACGCCCGACTCCAGCCGCTATTTTTATGCCGATGGCTACGAGGAAAAGTTTGAAAAAGGAGAGCCCCAGCGGCAGTTGTCCAAGGAATTTGTGCGCCAATGGCTCATAGAACACAACTTCATGAACGAGCCCGGACAAACGATGCCCGAGATCACCGACGAGTATGCCTTGGGCGTGAGCGATCGCTACATAGAGCTCTACGAGCGCATCGTTGGCGAGCGGTTTGACAAAGCTGCCGAAGATGGCGACCTCGCCGCCCGCATCGAGAAGAATGTGAGCGCCTATCTGAAGACGCTGAAATAGTGAATAGGTGCTTGAAGCGTGGCGTCGTCATGCACCACCTCTGNGGCGTGAGCAGCTTTTTCGCTCCACGCTTCGAGCACCAAATCGCTGATTCTTAGGTGTGGTTTTATGGTTAATTGGATGCTTTACTGCTGNACGATTANTNTCTCATTATCAAACGGATAAATTTAAATCAAGTGACTCGGAAGACCGATNCGGCGCCACATGATCGCCCCGCCACTCTCGAAGACATCACCCCCTATGGCACTGCCGACGAGAAAGCGGCGCAGGTGGAACAGATGTTCAACGACATTGCTCCCACCTACGACACGCTCAATCACCGTTTGTCGTGGAACATCGACAAGCGNTGGCGGCGCAAAGCCATTCGCGCACTGGCACCCTTTGCTCCCAAAACCATGCTCGACATGGCCACCGGAACGGGCGATTTCGCCATTTTGGCAGCGCAGATGCTGAAGCCCGACAAGCTTGTGGGTGCCGACATCTCGGAGGGCATGATGGCCATAGGGCGGCAGAAGGTGAAGGCGGCCGGACTCAATGCTGTCATCAGCTTTGAGAAAGAGGATGCGCTACACTTGAGCTACGCCGACGAAACCTTTGACGCCGTGACCGCCGCCTTCGGCATACGCAACTTNCAAGACTTGGAAAAGGGACTCTCCGAGATGTGTCGCGTGTTNCGTCGCGGCGGNCATTTGAGCATNGTGGAGCTGACCTGCCCCGAGCATTTCCCCATGCGCCAACTGTTTCGCCTCTACGGCAACGTTGTTTTGCCCACCTACGGGCGACTCGTATCCAAAGACAAACAGGCCTATCGCTACCTCATTCGCAGCATCGAAGCCTTCCCGCAGGGCCCCCGAATGATGGAAATACTCCGCCGCGCGGGCTTTTCTGACACGAGCTACGAGCGGCTCACGTTTGGCATCTGCACCCATTATCTTGCTACAAAATAGTGCTTTGAGAACATAGTCTTTGTGCCTTCATGTNGCCGGAGTGGCGTNGATGCNCCGCTTCTTCAAGGCNGGAGCGCCACATATTCANGCATTTTCCCCGATAAAAACGAAATCGGCGCACAAAAAGAGCACCGACGGAGCCGTCGAAAATCATTTTTCTTGGTCAATTTCGTCCGAAATGCGGCGGTTTGGTTTTTTCTTATTACCTTTGCAAAAGCATTAGCCGTGTCCGACGCGTGCAACGGTNAGCCATCGCGGCGCCCGCAGGCGGCTTTGCCCCCGTTAACGAACAACGATCAGAAGAAGATGGACAAGTACGGCCTGATAGGCTATCCTTTGGGACATTCGTTCTCGGTTGGCTACTTCAACGAGAAGTTTGCCAACGAGGGAATCCAAGCGGAATACATCAATTTCGAAATACCCTCGATCGATGAGTTCCCCGAAGTGCTGGCCTCCAACCCCGAGTTGAGAGGNCTGAATGTAACGATTCCCTACAAGGAAAAGGTGATCAGTTTTCTCGACAGCGTGAGCCCCGAGGCGCGCGCGATAGGGGCGGTGAATGTGATCCGCGTTACCCGAAAGGGGAGCGATGTGGTGTTGAAGGGCTTCAANAGCGACGTCATCGGCTTCACCAAGAGCATCGAACCNCTGCTGGAGTCGTGCCACAAGAAAGCACTCATATTGGGCACGGGTGGCGCATCCAAGGCNGTCAACTACGGATTGAAGTCGTTGGGCATCGAAACGGTGTTCGTGAGCCGCTATGAGCGCCCCGGAACCATACAATATGAGCGCGTGACGCCCGANGTTGTTCGGGAGTATAACGTCATCGTGAACTGCACCCCTTGCGGCATGTATCCCCATTCCAACGAGTGCCCGCTGCTNCCCTACGAGGCCATGGACGAGCACAACATACTCTACGACCTGATATATAACCCCGACCAGACGCTGTTCATGAAGAAAGGGNCGGCGCGGGGTGCCGTCGTGAAGAATGGATTGGAGATGCTGCTCCTGCAGGCGTTCGCATCGTGGGAGTTCTGGAACGGGCGCGAATGAGCCGTCTTGCCGCTCGAAGAACAATGGTCGAGGATCGAAAAATTAGTGAATGAAAAGATTNAAACCAAAAGCGCTAATCGCTGGGTTTCACGTTGTTAAAAAGGAAGACTGGAGATGAAGAACNTCACGGGTGGTCCCACACTGGCCATGGTTGCCTCACTATTTGTGGTGGGGGCGCTGCTTGTCATTCCCATGCTGGGTAGCGTGATATCCTATTGGGCGCTGCTGGCGGGTTCGCTGGCCGTGACGGCCGTCGTCTTCGGCGCCATCCGACTGATGGCCGAGCGCAAGTTACCGGCCAAAGAAACGGGCTACGACCTATTGAAATACGATGAACTGAAAAGCCGTCCCCGCTTCCGCTTCTACAAGCGCTATTGGGGAATACTCTTCTGGGTGGTGATCTTCTGTTGCGTGGCTGCCTGCGATTGCAAGTGGGCCCAAGGCGCCACGGAAGAATCGTCTGTGCAGGCCACCGTGTGGAACGCCGACAATATTCCGCTTCCCCATCTGAAAGACGGACTGCAATACGTGTCGAACCCCGACACCATCCTCACCCAAGCCGTGGTGGACTCGATGAACAGCGTGCTGCGGCTGATGGATACAGAGCTCGGGGTGGAGACGGCGGTGATCATCGTCAACTATGTGGAGAATGCAGACGTGTTCCGGATGGCTCAAGATGTGGGGAACAAGTATGGCGTGGGCAACAAGGAGACCAACCGCGGTCTCGTGATGGTGGTGGCNTATAAGGACCGCAAGTATTTCATAACCCCTGGAACGGGACTCGAAGCCGACCTGACTGACGCCGAATGTAGCCAACTGGCGCGCACCTATCTCACTCCCTATCTGAAAGCATACAACCCGAATGGCGGCATGTTGGCATTGACCACGGCCACCTACGACCTGCTGAAAGGNAAGCCATTGCCCGAGTTGCCCGATAACAGCCAACTGATCAACGGCGCCGAAACCGGCGATGGAGGGCTGTTTGAGATGCTGTTGGCAATAATCATGTTCGCATGGATGATGCTCTATTCCGGCCTCAACAGGATTTATCGCTGGGTTACCGGTACGTCAAACAACGGGACGGGCTACACCGGTTTCGGTCGCGATAGGGCCGGCACAGGCTCTGTTTGGGGCACCGGATGGCGAGGCGGCGGAGGCTTCGGCGGTGGTTTTGGAGGCGGCTTCGGCGGCGGATATGGCGGCGGAAGCTTCGGCGGCGGAGGCGCCGGCGGCAGTTGGTGAGCAGCCCGCTGAGGGCGCGCTGTTTTCCCCCTGCCGACATGCTATATATATAATATGTATGGTAAAACGAAAGAGCAANCATTTGAAAACAGAATATTCACACTTAAAACAACACGAACTATGAAAAAAGGANGTCTTTCAATCCTGGTGATCATCGTCATCGCCGTGATTCTTTGCATGCAGGGATGCAGCGCTTACAACGGAATGGTGCAAGACCAAGAGAGCGCCACCACTGCCGCCGCCAACGTGCAAAGCGCTTATCANCGTCGCGCCGACTTGATTCCCAACCTTGTNGAGACCGTGAAGGGTTATGCCAAGCACGAGGAAGAAACCTTCAAAGAAGTGGTGGAGGCCCGCGCCAAGGCCACCCAAGTGACCCTCGACACCGAGAATCTCACCCCCGAGAAGCTGCAACAGTTCCAGCAGGCTCAGGGCGACGTGACCTCTGCTCTGGGCAAACTCATCGCTGTTTCGGAAGCCTATCCCGACCTGAAGGCCAACGAACAATTCATGGCCCTGCAGTCGCAGCTTGAAGGATGCGAGAATCGCATCAACGAGGCCCGCAACAAATACAACAGCGTGGTGCAGACTTACAACACCAACATACGGTCGTTCCCCAAGAACATCTTTGCCGGATTGTTCGGATTCGACAAGATGACCAAGTTTGAGGCACAGGCCGGCGCCGAGAAGGCCCCCGAGGTAAAGTTCTAAGATCTCCATGGACAATAGCAACCGCTACATGATGCGCGGCGTGAGCGCAGCAAAAGAAGACGTTCACNCCGCCATTCGTAACATCGATAAAGGCCTATTCCCGAAGGCTTTCTGCAAGATTATCCCCGACATCCTTGGCGGAGACGAAGCGTTTTGTAACATCATGCACGCCGACGGCGCCGGCACCAAATCATCGCTTGCCTACGCATATTGGCGCGAAACGGGAGACCTCTCCGTGTGGAAGGGCATTGCCCAAGACGCGCTTGTGATGAACACCGACGACCTGTTGTGCGTGGGTGCCGTGGACAATATCCTTGTTTCGTCCACCATCGGCCGCAACAAAATGCTCATTCCGGGAGAGGTGATCTCGGCCATNATCAACGGAACGGACAGTCTGATGCAGCAGTTGCGCGATGCAGGAATAGGCATCTACGGCACCGGCGGCGAGACCGCCGATGTGGGCGACCTCGTGCGCACCATCATCGTGGACAGCACCGTGGCCTGCCGCATGCGCCGCGCCGATGTTATCGACAACGCGAATATCCGCCCCGGCGACGCCATCGTGGGATTGGCATCCTATGGACAAGCCACCTATGAAGACCGCTACAATGGCGGCATGGGCTCCAACGGGCTCACCAGCGCGCGCCACGATGTNTTTGCCAAATACCTAGCCGAGCGCTACCCCGAGAGCTACGACCATGCCGTTCCCGACGACTTGGTGTATAGCGGACAATTGCGCCTCGACACGCCCGTTGAGGTGGAATACACGGTGAAGCAGTCGGCCGACGCCGCTCCCGTGCCGGTGAAGCAAACCGTCACTGCCGGACAGCTGGTGCTTTCTCCCACGCGCACCTATGCGCCGGTCATCAAACAGCTGCTCGACGACATGCGCCCCGAGATCCACGGAATGGTGCACTGCACGGGCGGCGCCCAGACCAAAGTGCTCCATTTTGTGGGAGACAATTGTCGCGTGGTGAAGGACAACCTGTTGCCCGTCCCTCCGCTCTTCCGCATCATCCAAGAGCAAAGCCACACAGCGTGGGAGGAAATGTATCGCGTGTTCAACTGTGGTTGCCGCATGGAAATCTATGTATCACCTTCACAAGCGGCACGCGTCATCGAGACGGCCGCCCGTTTCAACATCGATGCCCAAGTGATAGGCCACATAGAAGAAGGGCCCAAGAGTCTCGTCATCAAGAGCGAGCACGGCACATTCCATTATTAGAGTTGAGAATGGAGCGTTGGGAGTGGAGCGTTGCACNCNGTGCAAGTTCCCCANATCTCAACGCTCTATTCTCAATNTTCAACATCCAACGAAATGGCAGACAACAACGANATATTGAAAAAGCTCGACGGACTGGAAGCCCGCTACGAGGAAGTTTCGACNCAAATCACNGANCCCNCTGTGATTGCCGACCAGCAACGCTACAAGAAACTCACGAAGGAGTGGAAGGATCTCAGCGACATCATGGACGCCCGCAAGCGCTANGTCAATTGCTTGGCAGGCATCAGCGANGCCAAAGACATTCTTGCCAACGAGAGCGACCCCGANATGAAGGAGATGGCGCGCGAACAATTGGCCGAGAACGAGGCCATGCAGCCCAAGCTCGAAGAAGAGATCAAGATGCTGCTGGTGCCGAAAGACCCCGAGGACGCCAAGAACGTGCAAATGGAAATACGCGCCGGAACGGGCGGCGATGAGGCGTGCCTCTTTGCCGGCGACCTGTTCCGAATGTATAAAAACTTCTGCGAATCGAAAGGCTGGACCGTGGCCGTGACCGACTTCAACGAGGGCGCCGTGGGCGGATACAAGGAGATAGACTTCGCCGTGAGCGGCAACAATGTTTACGGAACCCTCAAATACGAGTCGGGTGTCCACCGCGTGCAGCGTGTCCCGGTAACGGAGAGCAACGGCCGGATGCAGACTTCGGCAGCCACAGTTGCCGTGTTGCCGGAGGCCGATAAGTTCGAGGTGAACATCAACGAGGGCGAAATCAAGTGGGANACCTTCCGTTCGAGCGGAGCCGGAGGGCAGAACGTGAACAAGGTGGAGTCGGGTGTTCGACTCCGATATATGTGGAAAAACCCCAACACGGGAGAGACGGAGGAGATTCTCATTGAGTGTACAGAGACGCGCGACCAGCCGAAAAACAAGGAACGGGCATTGTCGCGCCTCTACACCTTCATTTACGACAAAGAGCACCAGAAGTANGTGGACGACATCGCCAGCCGGCGCAAGAGTCTCGTGTCCACCGGCGACCGCTCGGCAAAAATCCGCACTTACAATTTCCCGCAGGGNCGCGTCACCGACCATCGCATTGGTTACACCACCCACGACCTGCAGGGATTTCTCGGCGGAGACATNCAGTCGATGATCGACGCCCTCACCGTGGCCGAGAATGCCGAGCGCATGAAGGAGTCGGAACTATGAACATAAAATCGCCAAGGCCCGATGCCAAGCGTNGAAGGCCGATAGCATAAATACACATCACCGTGAACCGTCAACAACTCATCCAACAGATTTTCGCGCGGAAATCGTTTCTCTGTGTGGGCCTCGACACCGACCTGAAGAAGATTCCGCAGCACCTTTTGAAAGAAGAAGACCCCATCTTCGCTTTCAATCGCGCCATCATNGAGGCCACCGCGCCCTATTGCGTGGCCTACAAGCCCAACNTNGCGTTTTATGAAGCCTTCGGTGTGAAAGGCTTGGCAGCCTTCGAAGCCACCGTAAACTACTTGAAGACGAATCATCCGTCGCACTTCATCATTGCCGACGCCAAGCGCGGCGACATCGGAAACACCAGCGCCATGTATGCCCGCACGTTCTTCGAGGAATACGACGTTGATGCCCTCACCGTGGCTCCCTACATGGGCGAAGACTCNGTGACGCCGTTTCTCGGTTACGAAGGCAAGTGGGTNGTGCTGCTCGCCCTCACGAGCAACAAGGGCTCGGCCGACTTCCAGCTCACCGCCGACGCTGCAGGCGAGCGCTTGTTCGAGAAGGTGTTGCGCACGTCGCAGCTGTGGGGCGATGCCGAAAACATGATGTATGTGGTGGGCGCCACGCAGGGCCGCATGTTCGAGGCCGTGCGCCGCTTGGCCCCGCGCCACTTTCTGCTCGTGCCCGGCGTGGGCGCGCAGGGCGGCTCGCTGCAGGAGGTGTGCAAGTATGGCATGACCGAAGACTGCGGCCTGCTCGTCAATTCGTCGCGCGGTATAATATATGCCTCCTCCTCCNNCGACTTCGCCGAGCAAGCCGGNCTCAAGGCGAAGGCTTTGCAAGCGGAGATGGCCGTCGAGCTGGAGCGCATCGAAAAGAAATAACGCCGGTAGCCGGCCATTGCTCCGACGCCGCAACAACATTGCAACAACAAGGGGGCGCATCATCGCGGATGGTGCGCCCCCTTGTCATGCTTGCCGCCATGCGTTTGCCATTCTCTTGTTCTCGCCGTCGCCCGATTGTGCCAATGTTGCGCGCAGTCTGCCAAATTTGTCAGTCGCNGCGGCGCTTTTCTGTCAGTCGGACAGTTTGGCACACTTTTGGCATCAGTGGGCAGTAGATTTATCATTAGTAAACAACAAAAAGAATATCACTATGAACATTCAACCATTAGGCGACCGCGTGCTCGTGAAGCCGGCCGCAGCAGAAGAGAAGATTGGCGGTATCATCATTCCTGACACTGCAAAAGAGAANCCTTTGCGCGGAGAAGTTGTTGCCGCAGGCAAGGGAACAAAAGACGAAGAAATGATTCTGAAGCAGGGCGATCAAGTGCTCTACGGCAAGTATTCCGGCACCGAGCTTGAGCTCGATGGCGAGAAATACCTCATGATGCGCCAGAGCGACGTGCTCGCCATCATCAAGTAGTCGGTCTCTCAACGGCACAACACACCGCTTGAGCCCCCGGCTGTTGAGCCCGGGCACAAGGGTTTATTATTCATCAATCACAAACATTAAAACAGAAAATCAATATGGCTAAAGAGATTAAGTTTGACATGGACGCTCGCGATCTGCTGAAGAAGGGCGTCGATCAGTTGGCTAACGCCGTGAAAGTTACGCTGGGCCCGAAGGGTCGCAACGTGGTTATCGAGAAGAAGTTTGGCGCTCCGCAAATCACCAAAGACGGTGTGACNGTGGCCAANGANATNGAACTCGANGNCNANTTCGANAACNCNGGNGCNCANNTNGTGAAGAGCGTGGCCNNCAANACGGGCGACGATGCCGGCGACGGCACCACCACNGCCACCATTCTGGCTCAGGCTATCGTTAACGAAGGACTGAAAAACGTCACCGCCGGTGCCAACCCCATGGACCTGAAGCGCGGNATCGACAAAGCCGTTGCAGCAGTGGTGGACTACATCAAGAAGAACGCCGAGAAGGTGGACAACAACTATGACAAGATAGAACAAGTGGCCACGGTGTCGGCCAACAACGATCCGGAGATCGGAAAGCTCATCGCTGAGGCCTTCCGCAAGGTGAGCAAGGATGGCGTGATCACTATCGAAGAGAGCAAAAGCCGCGACACTCACATCGGTGTGGTTGAGGGAATGCAGTTCGACAGGGGCTACCTTTCGGGCTACTTCATGACCGACGCCGACAAGATGGAGTGCGTGATGGAGCATCCGCGGATATTGATCTACGACAAGAAGATTAGCAGTCTGAAAGACCTGATGCCCATACTCCAGCCTGCCGCCGAGAACGGTCTGCCGCTGCTCATCATCGCCGAAGACGTTGACTCGGAGGCGCTCACCACGCTCGTGGTCAATCGTCTGCGTGCCGGTCTCAAGGTGTGCGCCGTCAAAGCGCCAGGCTTCGGCGATCGTCGCAANGCCATGCTCGAAGACATTGCCGTGCTGACAGGCGGTGTTGTTATCTCGGAAGAGAAGGGCCTGAAGCTTGAACAAGCCACGCTCGACATGCTGGGAACGTGCGACAAAGTGGTGGTCTCCAAAGACAACACCACCATCGTGAACGGCGCCGGCCAGAAGGAGGCCATCGCCGATCGAGTGGCCCAGATCAAGAACGAGATTGCCAACACCACTTCATCCTACGACAAAGAGAAGCTGCAGGAGCGTCTGGCCAAGTTGTCGGGCGGCGTGGCAGTGCTCTACGTGGGCGCCAATAGCGAAGTGGAAATGAAGGAAAAGAAAGACCGCGTTGACGATGCGCTCTGCGCCACTCGCGCCGCCATCGAAGAAGGCGTGGTGGCCGGCGGTGGCACCACCTACATCCGCGCTCTCGAAACCTTGGGCGGACTGAAGGGCGACAACGCCGACGAGCAAACCGGCATCAACATCGTGGAGCGCGCCATCGAGGAGCCTCTGCGTCAGATTGTGACAAACGCCGGTGGCGAGGGCGCCGTCGTCGTGCAGAAAGTGCGCGAGGGNAAGGGCGACTTCGGCTACAACGCACGCCTCAACAAGTATGAGGATTTGCGCGAAGCCGGCGTGATCGACCCCGCCAAGGTTACCCGTGTGGCCNTGGAAAATGCCGCCTCCATCGCCGGCATGTTCCTCACCACGGAGTGCCTCATCGTTGACAAGCCCGAGGAAAAGCCCGCCATGCCCATGGGCGGAGCGCCGGGAATGGGCGGCATGATGTAGGCCGATGAAGCGGCAAACCATTCATTACAGAATGTGCGCCTAATGCACACGATTTTGTAAACTCAAGCTAACAAAAGAGAAGCCACTCGCCCGTCGAGTGGCTTTTTTTTGCTTTTTGCTGCCCCAAATGGGCAAAAAAGTATCAGTGGATGTGGTCCGAATGTCGGAAAATGCCTACCTTTGCATCGTAAAAGAGCAAGAAAACATCGGCCAAGGCCGTAGAAAGATATTTTTTTGATTTGTTTTAGTAGATTAGTTTTTAAGTAGTTTGTTTTGAGAATCGGGCGTCGTGAGACATCCGATTTTTTTGTTGTCGTATCCTTCGTCCTCACCCGTCGCACCCATTCCCGCCGCCCTTTCGCCCAAATNCCGCCGCCCGTGTAAACCAAANGCCGTGCCCATCGCCGCCGCATTCCATGTCCGCGGAAAGCAGCAACGCCGAGTGTATCTCTCGAAAATGCCGCTTTTGAAGCCCTCGGCGGACGATTGTTTACCCCATTTCGGGCGATTCTCCACCTTTAGCCCATGGAATTTTTCTATCTTTGCAAACAAAACAAAACCCAATCAACCCATGAATCAATCCACAACATTCGCGCTTGCGGCAACGATGACCGCCGCTGCCCGTCGCCACGGCCGCCGCTTGTGCGCCGTAGCCGCATGGCTTTTGCTGACCACCGCCACCGCCGCCGCACAAGAAATGCACTACGATCGCCCTGCCGACTACTGGGTGGAGGCCCTGCCGCTGGGCAACGGTCGCCTCGGCGCCATGGTGTATGGCGGCACTTCGTCGGACACTTTGCAACTCAACGAGGACACTTTCTGGAGTGGCTCGCCCTACAACAACGTCAATCCCAACGCGCTTTCCCACTTGCAGGAGATTCGCGAATGCATCAGCCGTGGCGACTACAATCGCGCACAGNTCTTGTCCATGCACAACATCACCGCCGACCGNAGCATCACAGGCCACGGCATGATGTATGAATCGTTGGGCAACATGGTGCTCTCGTTTGCCGACGACCAGAGCGCGCCGTCCCGCTATGAGCGCTCGCTGTCGCTGGGCGAGGCCCTCGCGCGCGCGTATTATATAAGAGGAGGGGTGGAATATCGGCGCGAGGCCTTCACCTCGTTTGCCGACTCCGTCATGCTGGTNCGTCTCACGGCCTCACGGCGCAAGTCGCTCTCCTTCTCACTCCGCTTCGTGGCCCCCGAGAAACGAGTGGTGGTGGCCACGCAGGTGGAGCCCACCACACTGGAGCTGCGTGCCGAGAGCCGCCCCAAGGAGGCCGCTGCCGAAAACATCCCCAACCGGCTGCATGCCACNACGCTNGTGCGCGTATTTGCCAACGGCGGCCGCGTGAAGTCCGACGGGCAGGGTGGTCTTTCGGTGGAGCGTGCCGACGAGGTCGTCATTGTGGTGGCCGCCCGCACCAACTTCTTGCGCTACAACAACATCAGCGGCAATGCCGATGCCCGCGCGCATCGCGACATGAAGGCNTTCCTCGACAAGGGCAATCCCCTGAAAACCTACGACGAAGCGCGCCGCGCCCACATCGCCAAATATCGTGAACTCTTCGGTCGTGTGANGCTCTCGCTGGGGCACAATGCCGCGCAGGAGCAAAAACCTTTCGATGTGCGCATCAAGGAGTTCCACGAGCAGGGCAACGACCCGGGGCTGGTGGCCGACTATTTCCAGCTGGGCCGCTATCTGCTCATCTGCTCTTCGATGCCCGGCACACAGCCGGCCAACCTGCAAGGCATCTGGAATCCCGATGCCGGCGCCTACCCCGCATGGGACTCTAAATACACCACCAACATCAACGTGGAGATGAACTATTGGCCCGCCGAGCCCACCAATCTCGCCGAGTGCCACGCGCCCTTCCTCGCAATGGTGCACGACGTGAGCATCACGGGCCAGCAGAGCGCGAGTCGCATGTATGGGGCGCGCGGATGGACACTCCACCACAACACCGACATCTGGCGCAGCACAGGCGCCGTGGACTACGCATCGTGCAGCGTTTGGCCCACGTGCAACGCCTGGTTTGTCTCCCACCTGTGGGAACACTGGCTCTTCTCCGGCGACCGCCGTTTCCTGGCCGAAGCCTATCCTATGATGAAGGGCGCCACCCGCTTCTATGAGGATTTCCTCACGCGCGACCCCGCCACGGGCTATCTCGTGGCCTCGCCCTCCACTTCGCCCGAGAACAATCCGGGTTTCAAAACCTACCACGATAGCATCTTCGACAAGACACAGAAGCCCGCCATCTTCGCCGGTGTGGCCATGGACAACCAGATGATTACCGACCTGCTGCTCACCACGGCGCAAGCCGCGCGCACGCTTGGCATCGACGCCGCCTATGCCGACACGCTCGACCGGCTGCGCGCACAGCTGCCTCCGCCAATGGTGGGGCGCTACGGCCAGCTGCAGGAATGGCTGCAAGACTGGGATCGCGAGGCCTCAGGCCACCGGCACGTGTCCCACCTGTGGGGCGCCTATCCGGGCCGTATGCTCGCGCCTTATCGCGACAAAGTGCTGGCCGGCGCCGTGCGCAAATCGCTTCNGGGTCGCGGCGACGCCTCGCGCGGCTGGTCGATGGGCTGGAAAGTGTGTCTCTGGGCCCGTCTCCTTGATGGCAACCACGCCCTGCGACTCATTCGCAATCAGCTGCAACTGAAAGACCCGCTCTGCACCATCAAAGACCCCGACGGCGGCACTTATGCCAACGGATTCGACGCCCATCCGCCGTTCCAGATTGACGGCAACTTCGGTTGCTGCGCCGGCATCGCCGAAATGCTGCTGCAGAGCCACGACGATTGTCTGCATCTGCTGCCCGCTCTGCCCGACGAATGGGCTGAAGGCCGCGTGACGGGACTGCGCGCCCGCGGCGGATTTGTGGTGGACGATCTGCAGTGGCGCCAAGGCCGACTCGTGTCGCTCACCGTGCGCTCCACCGTGGGCGGACCCCTCGTGCTGCGCTCTCGCGAAGCCCTCACGGCGGCCGACGGNATTGTCCTCACTCCCGTGAATGCTGCCGCCGCGCCCTCGCGCTATCCCGCACCGCTGGTTTCGCCCGAATTCAAGGGATACAAGCCCGAGGATGCCTTCCCGCCGCTGCCTGACATTCACGAATATTCGGTGAACACCGTGGCCGGACAAACCCTCCGATTCACGGCACAATAGCCGCCCCCTTCGTAGGTGGCAATCTCAAAGGCCCTTGCCCGTCCGTACCGAAACGATGATTCTCGGCCGGCGCCGGCAAGGGCCTTTTTGCGTCGGGGCGCTGCTTCCTGACACGTTGCATGCCGGCCTTTTATGGATGATGTGCCGTTTTTCGACATCACAGACGCCACTTGTCTTTATCCAGGGTGTCCTTCTTCAACATCGCGGGTGCCACTTTTCGTCATCTCGGGATGCCACTTCTCTGTATCCCGCACACCATCCTTCAACATTCCGCGCGGCGGTTTCGCATGGGCAAACTGTTGCTTTTGCATTTCACATCCGTTGCTTTCGCGTTCGCTATCCATTAGTTTCGCATTTCTCCGTCATTGATTTCGCATGGGCTATCCCTTAGTCTTCGAAGCGTAAACCAATGGATAGCGATAATTAAGTTATTAACTTAATTGTATTACCTTAATAACTTAATTACATTACTTTATTAACTTAATTCTCAAAGGGCGGTGGTTTGCGAACGCAAGGGCAAGGACGGGCGGGTGCAAGAATGGGGGAGAGAAAACGACAGAACGGGGAGGAAGGCATGAGAGTTTGAGGGAGGAGGCACGAGAGAGCGGGGAAGAAAGCATGTGGGAGCGGGTGATTAGGCACGAGAGTTTGAAGGAGAAGGCACGAGAGGGTGGGGGTTAAGGCTTGAGAGAGCGGGGAAGAAGGCAAGAGAGAGTGGGGGGAAAAGCGCGAAAAAGCGGGAGCGAGGGCATGGCGGGGCAATGGCGGCAGGGCTGGCAAACGCAAAACGGGGACTGCGCCGCGATGGACGCAGTCCCCGTAGGGCGGTGGCAAAGCCATGGAAGATTTAGTCTTCTTCGGCGGCTTCTGCCTCGTGTTGCTTGATGAGTTCGTTTTGCACGTCGGTGGGAACCAGCTCATAGGAGGCGAACTTCGTGGAGAACGAGGCGCGACCGCCGGTGAGGCTGGAGAGCGTGATNGAGTAGTTGGCGAGCTCTTTCTGCGGGATTTTGGCCGAGAGCTTCTGATAGCCGGCTTCGGTGTCCATTCCCATGATGAGGGCGCGGCGGCCTTGCAGGTCGCTCATCACGTCGCCCATGTAGTCGGCAGGCACAAACACTTCGAGGTCGTAGATGGGCTCGAGGATCTTCGGNCCGGCGTTTTTGAAGGCNTCGGCGAAGGCNTGGCGCGCTGCGAGCATGAAGGAGAGCTCGTTGGAGTCCACGGGGTGCATCTTGCCGTCATAGACCACCACGCGCACGTCTCGTGCATAAGAGCCCGTGAGGGGGCCTTGCTCCATGCGTGCCATCACGCCCTTGAGGATGGCGGGCATGAAGCGGGCGTCGATGGCGCCGCCAACCACGGAGTTCATAAANACCAGTTTGCCGCCCCATTCTAGGTCGATTTCCTCTTTCGATTTGATGTTCATCTTAAACTCCTGCCCTCCGAAACGATACACAGTTGGGTCGGGCATGCCTTCGGCGTAGGGNTCCACGATGAGNTGAACCTCTCCGAATTGTCCGGCTCCGCCCGATTGTTTCTTGTGCCGGTAGTCGGCGCGTGCGGCCTTGGTGATGGTTTCGCGATAGGGAATCTTGGGNTCTTCGTAGGTGATTTGAATCTTCTCGTTGTTCTCCATGCGCCATTTGAGGGTGCGCAGGTGGAACTCTCCTTGTCCGTGGACAATGATTTGGCGGAGCTCCTTCGACTGTTCCACCACCCACGTGGGGTCTTCTTGCCTCATCTTGGTGAGGGCGGCCATCATCTTTTCCGTTTCTCCTTCGTTCACAGCCTTCACGGCGCGCGAGTATTTGGAGTTGGGATATTTGATGAAATCGTAGCGATATTCGCAGTCTTTTCCGTTGAGGGCGTTGCCGGTCTTCACGTCTTTCAGCTTCACGGTGCAGCCGATGTCGCCGGCGTTGAGCTGATCCACGGGCTGGCGGTTGGCGCCGGCGCAGGTGTAGAGCGAGGCCAGGCGCTCCTTGGAGCCGCGGTCGGTGTTGGTGAGGTCGTCGCCGGCCTTCACGCTGCCGCTCATCACTTTGAAGTAAGACACTTCACCGATGTGTGGCTCCATGCCGGTCTTGAAGAAGTAGAGCGATGTGGGGCCGTTGCTGTCGGGGGCCACTTCTTCGCCGCGGCTGTTGTGTATCTTGGGCATGTCGCTCACGAAGGGCACCACGTTGCCGAGGAATTCCATCAGTCGGCGAACGCCCATCGACTTGCCGCCGCACACGCAGAACACGGGGAATATGGAGCGCGTGACGAGTCCCTTGCGGATGCCTTCGCGCATTTCGTCCTCGGTGAGTGTCTCTTCCTCGAAGAATTTCTCCATGAGGGCCTCATCGTTCTCGGCGGCGGCTTCCACCAGCGCTTTGTGCAGCTCCATGGCTTTGTCTTTCTCCTCCTCGGGGATGTCTTCGATGATGGGTGCTCCGCCTTCGGGTTTCCACGAATATTTCTTCATGAGGAGCACGTCGATGAGGGCGTTGAATCCTGGTCCGGCATTGAGTGGATATTGGATTTGCACGCATTTGGGACCGTAGATTTCTTGCATTTTGCTCATCACTTGTTCGAAATCGCACGTGTCGCGGTCGAGCTGATTGACGAGGAAGATNACGGGTTTCTTCAGTTTTTCGGTGTATCGGAAGATGTTTTGGGTTCCCACTTCGGGGCCATATTGTCCGTTGATGAGCACCAAGGCTTGGTCTGTTACGTTGAGAGCGGTGATGGCGCCACCAACGAAGTCGTCGGAGCCTGGGCAATCAATGATGTTTAACTTCTTGTTGTTCCACTCCACATTGAAGACGGTGGGGAACACGGAGTAGCCGTATTCCTGCTCCACTGGGAAGTAATCGCTCACGGTGTTCTTACCTTCCACGGTGCCGCGCCGCTTGATGACGCCGCTTTCGTAAAGCATACTCTCGGCAAGGGTGGTCTTGCCGCTACCCGCACTGCCCACCAGCGCGATGTTTTTAATCTCTTCGGTCTTGTAAACTTTCATGATGTTAGGTTTTATTAGTAGTATAATTGATGTGTCAATCCAAAATCGAGGCTAAAGTTACGCATTAATTTTCGAATCGCTGCACGGTGGCCCCAGAAATGCGCAATGTTTAACGTTATTTTCAAATTGCGCGGCATGGCGGGGCTCGGGCGGCAGGCGCAAGGCGGCCGGACGGAGGTGGGTGGCTGTCACGACAATGTCATGGACTTTAAACCATGTTGTCATGCGTTTTCAATATCATTGAAATATGGGTGTCCGACCTTTGCACCAAGTTTTTTAGTTTAAGGTATGAAAATGAAGAAAACATTGATGATGATGGCCCTGATGATGGGCCTATGGCTGCCCACAATGGGAGCCGGAGTGAACAACACAGAGATGGAGACCGGCAGCGTGAGCGGTCGTGTGACCGACGACGAGCATCAGGTGCTGCCTGGTGCTACGGTGATGGTGGAGGAGACCAAGGCCGGCACTGTGAGCGATGTGCGCGGATATTATTCGTTGCCAGGACTCAGGCCGGGCCGATACACGCTGCGCGTGTCATACGTGGGCTACAAACCACGGCTGATGACGGTGAACATCCCTTCGAACAAGACCGTGGAGATGAACGTGGAGCTCGATGAAGGTGCCGAGTTGCAGGCGGTGGAGGTGACGGGCGCCTTTCGCGGACAGCGTCGCGCCTTGCAGATGCAGAAGAGTGCGATGGGCATCACCAACGTGGTGTCGGCCGACCGGATAGGAAAATTTCCCGATTCCAACATTGGCGATGCTCTGAAACGCATCAACGGCGTCAGTGTGCAATACGACCAAGGCGAGGCACGCTTCGGCGGCGTACGCGGCACCGGCGCCGACTTCACTTCTGTTGCGGTGGACGGCAACCGCCTGCCATCGGCCGAAAGCGAAACGCGCAACGTGCAGCTCGACCTGATTCCGGCTGACATGATACAGACGATAGAGCTCAACAAAGTGGTGACCGCCGACATGGATGGCGATGCCATTGGTGGCGAAATCAACTTGATCACGAAGAACACGCCCTCGGCTCGCGTACTGAATTTCACGGCAGGAACGGGTTGGTCGGCGGTGAGCAGCAAACCGTTGTTTCAGCTTGGAGCAACGTGGGGCGACCGCTTTTTTAACAACAAACTGGGGGTGATGCTGGCCGCCGGCTATCAGTATAATCCTGCCGGTTCGGACAATGTGGAATACGAATACGAAGACAACGATGACCGCATCGTGCTCAAAGAGGCGCAAGAGCGGCAATACTATGTGACACGCCAACGGCAGAGCTATTCGGCCGCTCTTGACTATCGATTTGATGCCGACCACAAACTCACGCTGAATGTTATATACAACCGTCGCCATGATTGGGAAAATCGTTATCGTATCTCCTATAAAAAACTGAGCGGCAGCGCAAAGAAGCAGTCGCTTGTGCTGCAAACCAAAGGCGGCGATGATGGTGGTGATCGTAATTGCCGACTAGAATTGCAACAGACACTCGACATGGCGCTGGGCGGCGAGCATCGGTTGGGCTCCCTCGAAGCGCGGTGGAAAATAGACTATGCCATGGCGGGCGAAGACCGCCCCAACGAGCGCTATTTCGCCATCAAGCAGAAGGGCCTCGACTTGAATAGTGGTTTTGCAGACGTAGGCTCACGCTTTCCCTATTACACGCTGTCCCTGCCGGTGCTCTCCGACGGCTGGGAAATCGACGAAGTGACCAATTCTAACGAGGAGGTGCGCGAGCGCGAATGGAAGGCGCGCCTTGATTTTAAATTGCCGCTGGGCGAGCAGGCGCGGTGGGGAATGCTGCGCTTCGGTGCCAAATATGCTGGCAAGAAGAAACGCAGCGAGACTCACAACTATGACTACACCGCAGCCATCGAGTCGCTGTGTGGCGAGGAATGGATGAACAATACGTCGCCGCAGATAAGAAGCGGATTCATGCCGGGCAACCAGTTTCACATCGGTACGCCGTTTGTGGGCCGCGAATACCTTGGTGGAATAGACTTCTCGGCACTCGAGGGTTCCGAAATCCTCGAAGATGCCGCCGGCAATTTCGATGCAACGGAGCGCGTATCGTCGGGCTATCTCCGCTACGACAAAGAGATTCTGCCGCATTTGTTGATGACGGCGGGCCTGCGCTTGGAACACACCGACCTGAAATACAGCGGCTATCGCTGGGCGGTGGATGCCAACGAAAACGAGACGCTCACGCCCACCGGTGAGGCAGGTAACCACTACAACAACTGGTTGCCGAGTCTCATTCTGAAGTATAACGCCACCAACGACCTTGTTTTCCGCGCCTCGTTCACCGAGACACTCTCTCGCCCGAAGTATCGCTGGCTCGTGCCGTCTGTGAGTTACAATGCCGCCGACGAAGAAGCATCTGTCGGCAATCCTGCGCTGAAGCCCACCACATCCTTCAATTTCGACCTAGCCGGCGAGTACTATTTCAAGCAAGTGGGACTGGTTAGCCTAGGCCTATTCTACAAGAACATCCATAACGTGTTCGCGCAGGAGACGTGGACGGGCACTGCCGGAGACATCGCCGGTGTGGATGTAACGGGTTATGATGTGTCGCAACCAAACAACTGTTACGATGCCGACCTCTTCGGCGTTGAATTGGCCTACGAACGCGATTTCGGGTTTATCGCACCCGCGCTCCGCTGTTTGGGCCTTTACGCCACCTACACCTACACCACCACGCGCACCAAGAATTATGCCTTTGCCCACCGCCAAGTGGCCGACGGAGAGAGTGTTGTGATGGTGGGAACTCCCAATCATGCCGCCAATGTGTCGCTCTATTTCGATAAATGGGGACTGAACTTGCGCTTGTCGTACAACATGGCTTCGAGCTTCATCGACGAATATGGCAAAACGGCGGCGCTGGATCGCTACTACGATGGTGTGAACTATCTGGATCTGAATGCCTCATACACGTGGGGAAAGACTACCAGAATGACCGTGTTTGCCGACGTGACCAATATTCTCAATCAGCCGCTGCGCTATTATCAAGGCACCAAAAATCGTACCTGCCAAGCGGAGTATTACGGCGCGAGAATGAACGTGGGCATCAAGATAAACCTTTAGCGAATCATTTATCCTTCCATATATATAGTATGTATATCCAACGATTTCTGATGTTGCTGCTGACGTTGCCGGCATTGGCCGTTGCGGCAAAAACGCCCGAACAATGGGCCGCATTGAAGCAAGAAGTAAACTTTTTTGTGACCAACGACATGGGGCGCAATGGCTATTATGAACAGAAACCCGTGGCCGAACTGATGGGACGCATGGCCGAAGCCATTGGTCCGGAATGCATTGTGGCGGCTGGAGATGTGCATCATTTCGATGGTGTGCAGTCGGTGGACGACCCGCTTTGGCTCTCCAACTTTGAGTCTGTTTATGCTCATCCCGAGCTCATGTTGAACTGGTTCCCCATTTTGGGCAACCACGAGTATCGGGGCAACACAGCGGCGGTGGTGGATTATTCCTGTCGCAGCCGCCGCTGGGAGATGCCAGCGCGCTATTATAGCAAGGTGTTGTCGAATGACGGCGTCAGCGTTCGACTAGTGTTTATCGACACCACGCCGCTCATCGACAAGTATCGCTATGAGGCCGAAAAATATCCCGACGCGGGCCTGCAGGACATTCATGCGCAGTTGGCGTGGCTCGATTCCACGTTGCAACGGGCAAAAGAAGATTGGATAGTCTGCATAGGACACCACCCCATCTATGCACAAACCACTAAGAGCGAGGAAGAACGCGCCGATTTGCAGCGTCGCTTGTTGCCGGTGTTGCAACGCTACGGCAATGTGGCACTCTACGTTTGCGGCCACATTCACAATTTTCAGCACATAGAGCGGCGCGGCGATGCCACGGCCTATGTGGTGAACAGCTCGTCATCGTTGTCGCGCAAAAACGTGTCGGCCGTAGATGGTACCGTGTTTTGCAGTGGCGAAGAAGGCTTCTCTGTTGTTGCTGCGGGAAGGCAAAGACTCTGCCTCTACATGGTGGACAAGCAGGGAAACGTGATACACAGCGTGATGCGGACGCGGCGCAACGAGCCTAATCTTCCTCGGGCCAGTGCTCCAGCAGGGCGGGGAGCTCGTCGAAGCGTGCTATCTTGGTCATGCGCCGGTGCTCTATTTCCTCGGCGTGCTCCAGCTGCCACGTCACGTGGAACGGTATGTGGACGGCCCACGCGCCGATGGCCAGGGCTGGCGCGATGTCGCTCTTGAGCGAGTTGCCCACCATGAGCAGCTTGTCGGGTGGCGTGTCGATGGCTTCGCAGAGGTGGCGGAAGGCCGCCTCGGTTTTGTCGGAAACGATTTCCACGTGGGAGAAATAGGGGGCCAGTCCACTGCGGCGCAATTTGTTTTCCTGGTCTTGGAGCTCGCCTTTCGTAAAGACCACGAGTTGCCGGCTGCCATCGTCGCGCAACTGTTGCAGTGTGGAAACAACGCCATCCAGCGGCGTGGCGGGGATGTGGAGCAGCTGCTTGCTGCGCGCCAGCAGTGAGCGCAGTTGGCCCGCGCTCAAGTGGCTNCCCCCCACGCGAAGGGCGGTTTCCACAACGGATATGGTGAAGGCCTTGCATCCGTAGCCCAGGTCTTCCATGTTTCCCTTCTCGGTGTCGTAGAGTTCNTGTGCGGGATTGTCGCAATAGGGCGCGATGAGGTCGTAGAGATTGTTCTCCACGGCTTCGAAGTGCGACTGACAATCCCACAAAGTGTCGTCGGCATCGAAGGCGATGGTCTTGATTTCGGAGGGGTGCATCGGGAGAGAAGTTTAATAGATTTCGCCGCTTTGCATTTCTTCGCGGGTGATTTTCTTTTTGTCGAGCGCGTGCCAGCAATAGGCAATGTAGGCCAGCACGAAGGGAATGAGCAGGGACACGATGGCCATGGTGCGCAGNGTGAACTCCGAACTGCACGAGTTTTGCAAGGTGAGCGAGCTCTGCAAGTCGGCGTTAGACGGATAGTAGGCGGTGTGGTTCCAGCCGGCCAGCAAAAGCAGCACAAGCACCGTGAGCACCGTGCCTGCGCCGGCGGGCCAGATGCCGCCCGTGTATGACTTGTCGGCGATGGTGCGGAAGATGCCGTAGAGCACGCCCGCCACGCCCAACAGCAGGCCCACGAGCAACGGCCATTGGCCGATGAGATTGTGCCAATACTTCATCGGCTCCATGTAGATTTCTTGCGTTTCGGGGTCCACGGCATAGCCGTCTTTCAGCATGAGCCGCACCACGAAGGCTAAAAAGAAGAGGAGAAACAAAGCGNCGTTGTTGGCCAGGTGGACGCGGCACCGCATGCGCACATCGTCATCCTGCACATTGTTGCGCACATAGAGCGTGCCGAGCACCCGCGCCAAGAAGAACACAGCGAAGCCCAACACGAGGTTCCACGGGTCGAGCACGGCGTCGAGGCCACACGAGGCGTTGGCCCATCGAGAGATCACGGGCTGCGAAAGCTCNGTGAGATCGGCCTTCTCCACCACGAAGTTGCTTCCGTTGAAGAACGTTGCCACGGCACATCCCACGAGGAAAGGGCCGAGCACGCCGTTGAGCACCAAGAAGAAGCGAAAGGTTCGCGGGCCGAGAAGGTTGCCCAACTTGTTCTGGAACTCATAGCTCACCGCCTGCAAAACAAACGAAAACAGCAGGAGCATCCATATCCAATAGGCGCCGCCGAANCTCGTGGAGTAGAACAAAGGGAACGATGCGAAGAAGGCGCCGCCAAACGTGACAAGGGTGGTGAACGTGAGTTCCCACTTCCGGCCGGTGCTGTTGTACACCATACGGCGCCCTTCGTCGGTGACGCCGAGCGAGCCCGACAGTGAGTTGGCTCCCTGAACAAACATCAGAAACACGAGTAGGGCCCCCAGCAGCGACACCAGGAACCACCAATATTGTTGCAAAAATTCGTAGGATATCATGGCTTAGTGTTTTGTGTTCGACGTTGAAAGTGGTGATGCTGTCTCGTCCTCGTCCTCCGGACCGCGCTTGATTTGCTTGAGCATGATGCTGATTTCCACGGCCAGCATGGTGGTGAACAGGGCCAAGAAGATGAAGAAAGTGAGNGCCACGCCGCCGGCCGATATATCGGACACCGANGCCGACACGGGCAGCATGTCTTGAATGGTCCAGGGTTGGCGTCCGAATTCCGCCACCAGCCATCCGCTTTCCGAGGCGATGTAGGCCAGCGGCACAAGGGCTATGGCCACCCAATAGTGCCATTTGGGTAGCGCAGAGAGGTCTCTTTTGAAGCTCCCGACAAGGAGCACGGCAAAGAAAACGATGAACAAGCAGCCCAGTCCCACCATCACACGGAAGGCCCAGAAGTTGACGGGGATGAAGGGCACCAGCTCCGCCTTGTCCCTGATGTAGCCGTAGCCGAAGTATTGGAAGTTGTCGGCCAGCACGCCGGCTTGCGCTTTGGCCGTGGCATCGTCGCCCGTGAGCTTGGCTTCGCGATAGGCCGCGAGTGCNGCAATGGCCCGTTGTCCGCTCGCTATCTTCTCGTCCATCGAGGGCTCGGTGGTGCCGTCGGGCCGTGTGTATCCGTTCCACAGTTGCCTGATGCCGGGCACATAGCCATGAAAATCGCGGGTGGCGAGGAAGCTCAGCCCGTAGGGGACGGCCACGCGCAGCGGCGCTTCGTCTTCGTGCATGAAGTCGGGCTGGCTGAAGGGGCTCACCCATGCCACGCCCGTCAGGCTCACATCGTTGCCGCCGTCGTAGAGCGCCTCCATCGCGGCCAGCTTCATGGGCTGCTTTTGTGCCACTTGGAACGCGCTTTCNTCGCCGGTCANCGCTGCCAAGAGCGCGGCTGTCAGCCCCACCACGGCGGCGANGCGGATGCTCTTGAGCGCCAGTTGNGTTTCGCGGCGCTTCAGCAGATACCAGCTGCTCACGGCCACCACAAACACAGCGCCTATCACCCACGCCGACGTCACCGTGTGGCAAAACTTCATCACGGCAAAGGGCGACAGCGCCACATCTGCAAACGACACCATCTCGTTGCGCACGGTGTCGGGGTTGAATTCGCAGCCCACGGGGCACTGCATCCATGCGTTGGCCACCAATATCCACCAGGCCGAGATGGTGGCGCCAAGGCCTGTGAGCCATGTGGACGCCAGATGGAAGCCGCGCGACACCTTGTTCCAGCCAAAATACATCACGGCCACGAAGGTGCTCTCCATGAAGAATGCCACGATGCCCTCAATGGCTAGCGGCGCGCCGAAGATGTCTCCGACAAACCAAGAGTAGTTGCTCCAGTTGGTGCCAAACTCAAATTCGAGGATGATGCCCGTGGCCACGCCCATCGCAAAGTTGATGCCGAAGAGGCGTTGCCAATACTTTGCCGCTCGCTTCCAGAAGGCTTTGCCCGAGCGATAGTAGCACGTTTCCACGATGCCCATGATGACGGCCAGTCCGAGCGTTAGCGGCACAAACAGCCAATGATAGATGGCTGTGAGCGCAAATTGGGCGCGCGACCAGTCGATCGTCCCTGCGTCGATGGTTAAGAATAGGTTGTTCATAGCTCCGAAATTAGTCGTTAGTTGTTTTTAGGTTAGTGGTTATCGGTTTGTTNCTCAGGGTGTTGCTTCGGCTATTCTGCCGGTTGATGGCCTGCTGCGCTCCGTTGGGCCATTTCGGTGGCCACATACGCGGCCTCGTTGCCCGCGGCGTGCTGCTTCAAGAAGTTGGGGAAAAAGAACACCTTGAGCACGGCGAAGATCACAATCAGCTTCACGGCGATGATCATCCACAGCGTGCGGCCGAGTGTCATCTGCCTGAAACCATCGATGTAGAGCATTGCTGCTCGTCGCCAAAAGCCTTGCTGCTTCATGTTGGGGTGGGGGTTAGATGTAGTATTCGGCGGCGTCCACGAGTCCGGCGCGCAGTGCATAGCGTGTGGCCTCGTGCATGTTGTTCACGCCCAGTTTGCGGAAGATGTTTTTGCGGTGCGTGTTCACCGTGTGAAAGCTTGAGCAGCGCTTCTCTGCAATCTCCTTGGTGGTCATGCCCATCGCGATGTCTTTCAGTATCTCCGTCTCCGAGCGCGTCAGTTGGGCGTCGTCGTCGGTGGTGGCCGTGGGTGCCGCCAACAGCATCTCTGCCATGCGCTGACAGATGTAGCGGCGGCCGCCCATCGCATAGCGCAGCGCGTCGCGTATCTCGTTGATAGGGCTCTCTTTGAGCAGCACAGAGAAAGCGGAGCTCGACGCCGTCAGCTGTTTCACGAAGCTTGCGCTCAAGTCTTCGCTGAACAGCACCCAGCGCGTCTGTTTGAAGCGCAGGTTGAAGATCAGCAGTTCGTCGGCGTCGTTGAAGTCGAAAGTGGTGTAGTCGAGCACCACCACCACGTCTTCTTCATTCCTCAACGCCTGCATCAGTCCGGCTTTGTCGTCAACGCGCCTGGTCGTGATGCCGCCCATTTCGTTGCAAACGTATTGCATGCCGGCGCGCGTGATGTCCTGTCTGTCGGCCAATATTACTGTCGCCATGGTCCGCGCGAGCCGTTTGTGGCTCTCGGTTGCAAAGATAATCAAAATTTTCGTTACCGCCAACACACCGCTTTCTTTTTCACCGAAAGGTCGCCCCGCGGCAGTAGAGCGATGCTCTTTCGGCGTCCCCAAAGTGTTAAATTGTTCTTTTTGTAACCTCAGAAAGTGGCTCAAAAATGGCCTCGCTGGTCACCAACTTGTCTTTCGGNCTGAAAAACGGCCATTTTGAGNNACTTTCTTTAAATCNTTAAGCCTTAGNGNNTTGCAAGATTTCTGGCGGATAGCGAAAATCTGGGCNTTGACGGNCGATTTCCCATCCACTGGTTTTGGAGGCGCTATCCATTGGAATTGGACGCGCCCGTCAATGGATAGCGACTCGAAGACCATTGGATAGACGATGCGAAACCATTGGATAGGCGATGCGAAACCATTGGATGGGAAATCGAAGACTATTGGGGGCAAAATCGCAGGGCGGAAACGGGCTCGAAAACGGCCAATATTTTAACATTTCCGTTCTAGTTTGCGATTTTTCGCGAAAAGTCATTCCGGCGGATTGATTTCAAATTGTTCTGTTTGTCGGATCAGTGGATTGGGAACGAAAAAGTGCTACACCCACATCAGGTCGGCCATGATGTCATCGCTCACAAACAGCCCTTCGCGCGTGAGCCGCAACCGCCCGTCGTAGAGTGCAAGGCGGCCGGCGCTCAGATGGGGCTGCGCATTGGCCATGAGATAGTCGCGAAACGGGGCTCCGAAATCATTGACGAGGCGATTCATGGATAGTCCATTCGTTGTACGTAATGAGGTTATAACCATATCATTATAGCGGGTGGTTGTATCTAAGGTTTCGGTTTCTTCGATGGCCGACTGGTTGTTGAGAATACGCCGGATGTAGCCCTTCACATCGCTCACGTTCCACCATCGCGACCGTCCGTCGTAGCTGTGCGCCGCGGCCCCAATGCCTAGGTAGGGCGTGCCGTCCCAGTAGGCGCTGTTGTGGCGCGAACGATAGTCGTTGGCAATGCCGTCGGCGGCAGGGCCATCCGTGTGGCGTGCGAAGTTGGAAATCTCATAATGCACATAGCCGGCCGCCTCCAGACGGTCGATGAGGTGGTAGTACATCGCGCGCTCGTCCTCGTCGGCGGTTTCGCTGACGGCCCCCGAAGTCAGCATCCGATGGAGCGCCGTGCCCTCTTCGATGGTGAGACAATAGGCCGAGATGTGCTGCGGTGCCAGACGGAGTGCCCATTGGATATCGGCGTCCCACTCGTTGGCCGTCTCGTTGGGGAAGCCATACATCAGGTCGATGCTGATGTTGTTGATGCCGGCGCTGCGGAGCCGCTCCACGGCGAGCGCCACTTGGCGGGCCGTGTGGCGCCGTTGGAGAAATTGCAGTCGCGCATCNGAGAAGGTTTGTGCCCCCATACTCACGCGGTTCACCGGCAGGTCGCGCAGGGCGTGGGCCATGTCGGGTGTCACGTCGTCGGGGTTGCATTCGATGGTGATCTCGGCACCATCGTTCACCCGATACACATTATATATATGTGTGAACAGCTGCTGCAACATGGCGGGCGACAGTTGCGAAGGCGTGCCGCCGCCCAGATAGACCGAGCCGATGGGGGAGAAGGGGGCGCCGGATGCCGACCGCGTCATCTCGCGACACAGGGCATCGGCGTAGGCGCCGCGCATCGANGACAGCGTGGTGGAGTAGAAGCCGCAATAGATGCAGCGGCTTGCACAAAACGGGATATGGAGATAGAGTGCGGCCATTGNCAGTGTGCAAAGTTAAGACTTTTCGCCGTGAAAACCGCAAACGGCGCNGATAATGACGAAAAACTTGTGGCGGAGAAGAAATTTTTACGTAAACGTTTGCATANNTCNGCNGAAATGCGTAACTTTGCCCTGCAACATGGTGCCGCAAAGGCAGCGACGGCGGGTATCACGAACCGCAGTCGGGGAGTCGCGCGGCGCCACGAAACCTGTTGAACACCACGGATATACCTATCGAAAAACGGGCGCCAAGGCTGCCCGCCACACCGTTTTCACCATGAGCAAGAAGCGAGCTTTACAGAAAGATCTGGCCGATAGGCTGGGCGTGAGCATTGCCACCGTGTCGCGCGCCCTGCGCAATTCGCATGAAGTGAGCGANGACATGATAGCGAAAGTCAAGGCCCTNGCCAAGGAACTGAACTATCATCCCAACCCCTTTGCACAGAGCCTAAGAAGCGAAGCGCCCCGCATCATCGGCGTGGTNGTGCCCAATTTGGTGACGCATTACTATGCCGCNGTGCTCGATGGCATCGAAGATTGCGCCGCAGGGATGGGGTATTCGGTGTTTAGCGCCAACTCCCACGAAAACCATGAGCGCGAGGAGCGCGCCATCATCAACTTCATGAACATGCACGTGGAGGGCATCATCTCGTGCCTTGCCCAAGACACGGTGGACTATCATCACTACGAGGACGTTCATCGACAGGGCGTGCCGCTCGTGTTTTTTGCCCGCACGTGTCTGCCCAATCTGTTCTCCAGCGTGGTGGCCAATGGCGACGAAGCAGCCCAGCAGGCCACGCACCATCTCATCGAAACAGGGTCGCGGCGCATCGCCTTCATTGGCGGCCCCAACCATCTCGACATGGTGCGCCGCCGCAAACACGGATACTTGGAAGCCCTGCGCGAGGGAGGAATGCCGATAGACCGCACGCTGGTGGTGTGCGACAGAATAGACTACGACCTGGCCCGCGAGCGCACGCTGCAACTGTTGCAGCGCCCCGACCGCCCAGATGCCATATTGGCCTTCAACGACATCATTACCTATGCCGCCTTTGATGCCATAAAATCGATGGGGCTGCGCATTCCCGACGACGTGGCCATCATAGGGTTTACCGACGGCGACACGTCGGCCCACGTCACGCCGCGCCTCACCGTCATCATGGACCAAGCCTACAAACAAGGCGTGAAAGCCTGCGAACTGCTGATGGGCCACATCGGCGGCGATGCCACCATCCACAAGGAGGTGGTGCCCATGATATTGAAAATCAGAGAATCGAGCGAGAAGCGTTAACAAAATGTGCCCCAGAAAGAAACATTTCAGGCAGTGAAAATCGTTGCGAATGGTGTCATTTTGAGCGTTAAAAATTTTGGAAAACAAAGGCTTTTTCCTAATTTTGCCCCCGAGAAGCGCGCTGCACGCGCATGAAAAGAACGGAAATCTTTAATCCAAATACTAACCAACTAAAAAACCTAAGTAGCTATGAGAAAAACTCTGAAGTTATGCAAGGCAGCGGCAATGGCACTATTCTTGCTATTCCCCGCAGCTACAATCATGCAAGCAGGAGCGCTCTCGGCCAAGACCGTAACGGGAAAAGTGGTGGATGCCGGCGACGGCGAAGCCCTCATCGGAGCTACCATTCAGGTGGAAGGCGCACAAGCCGGTGCGGTGACCGACCTTGATGGTAATTTCACGGTGCAGGCCGACGAGGGTCAAACACTNGTAGTGTCGTATGTGGGCTACGCCACACANCGCGTGAAGGTGACGGGCGCAAGCTCCTACACCATCCGTATGGAGAACGACGCACACTCGCTTGAGGACGTCGTGGTCATTGGTTATGGTGTGCAAAAGAAGAAGCTGGTGACCGGCGCCACACTGCAGGTGAAAGGCGAGGACGTGGCCAAGCTCAACACCACCAATCCCCTGCAAGCGCTTCAAGGCCAGACGCCGGGTATGACCATCATATCCGAGTCGGGACAGCCTGGTGAAGGACTGAAGGTGAACATCCGCGGATTGGGCACCACAGGCTCGAGCGGCCCGCTCTACATCATTGACGGCGTGCGCGGCGACATCGCTACGCTCAATCCCGCCGACATAGAGAGCATCGACGTGCTCAAGGACGCTGCATCGGCCGCCATCTACGGATCGCAGTCGGCCAACGGCGTGGTGCTCGTCACCACCAAGAACGGCAAAGAAGGCCGCTCGGTGGTGTCGTTCGACGGATACATAGGATGGCAGAGCGCACCCCGCAAGGCCAAGATGCTCAACGCCAAGGAATACATGGAAATCATGGACGAGCAGAACGTCAACTCCGGCGGTCTGCCCTACGATTGGCAAGCGCTGGGCGTGGTGGATGCCGATGGCAATCCCTACAACGACACCGACTGGATAGACGCCATGCTGAAGAGTAATGCCATCACAGAGAGCGCCACGCTGGGTATCACCGGCGGAAATGCCAAAGGCAACTACGCTCTGTCGCTGGGCTATATGAACCAGGAGGGTATCGTGGGCGGCAGCGCCGTTTCCAACTATGAGCGCTACAACTTCCGCATCAACTCGCAATATGATGTCATCGACAACATCCTGAAGATAGGCGAGCAGGCCAGCTTGATCTTCTATAAGAAGCAGGGCGTGAGCGTGGGCAACCAATACAACAACTCGTTGCGCAGCGCTTTCGGCACTTCGCCGCTGGCCGCCATCTATTATAATGCCAACGATCCAAACGGCAACCACACGTATGACTCGCCTTACAACGACACTTCGAACAGCCTCTGGTATAACGCCGATGGCAACCCCTACGGATCGATGATGACCAACAACAACAACCGCACGCAGAACGTCACTGTAACGGCCAACGTGTTCGCCGAGTTGCAGATCATCAAAAACCTGAAATTCAAGACCACGCTCGGCGTGAAATACGACTCCAACAACTATCGGAGCTATTCTCCGCTGTANCATTTCTCGGTGTATAGCTACAACGACACGCGCACCGGAACCTCACAAAGCGCAAGCGACGGATGGGGCGTGACGTGGACCAACACGCTCAATTATATCTTCGATGTGAAGGATCACCACTTCGATGCCCTCATCGGCATGGAGTCGTACCGCTCCGAAGGACAGAGCATCTACGCCGCAAACGGCAGTCTGAAGGAAGGCTTCGACTCATGGGCCACTGCCTATCTGAGCAACGCCAGCGGAACCACCAGCGAAGAAGGCCTCTCGGCCAGCGGTTCGCCCTGGGACGAGGAGCGCATGGTGAGCTATTTCGGCCGTCTGTCGTGGAACTGGAAAGAAACCTATATGGCCACCGCCACCTTGCGTTGCGACGGTTCAAGCCGCTTCGCCAAGGGACATCGCTTCGGCTGGTTCCCGTCGGTGAGCGCCGGATGGGTGGTGAGCAACGAGGAATTCTGGAAACCGCTCATCAATACGATAGACTACTTCAAGCTCCGCGCCAGCTGGGGACAAGTGGGTAACCAAAACATCGGCAACTATATGTACGCAGCGCCGGTGACCACCAGCAACATCTATTACAACTTCGGTACGGGGCTGGGCAGCACTTCCGACGTGTATGGCTCGTGGGTGAGCCGTCTCGCCAACGAAGATATCACGTGGGAAACGTCTGAACAGTTCGACATCGGCTTCGATGCCCGCATGTTTAATCAACGCCTGAACGTGAACTTTGACTGGTATTATAAGACGACGAAAGACTGGCTCGTCCAGCCTCCCGTGCTCGCCACTGTGGGAACGGGCGCGCCTTATATCAACGGCGGCGATGTGAAAAACGTTGGTGTGGAACTCGGTCTCGGCTGGAACGACCGCATCGGAAAGGACTTCAACTATTACATCAACGTGAACGGTGCATACAATAAGAACGAGGTGGGCAACATCCCCAACGAGGATGGCATCATCCACGGCCTTACCAATATGCTCTACGACAACTCCACAGAGTTTTATCGGGCATCAAATGGCGAGCCCATCGGTTACTTCTGGGGCTACAAAACTGCAGGAATTTTCCAAACAGAAGAGGAGATCGACGAATGGATATCNGCCGGAAATGGCGTGTTGCAATCGTCTCCGCAGCCCGGTGATGTGAAATACTACGACATCAATCACGATGGTGTGATCGACGACAACGACAAAGTGAACCTCGGTTGCGGAATGCCCGACTTCACGTTTGGCTTCTCGCTCGGTTTCGATTATCAAGGCTTTGACTTCTCCGTGACGGCCAACGGACAGGCCGGCAACAAGGTTGTGCAAAGCTATCGTAACGTGTCCAACACTTACGCCAACTACACCACTGATGTACTCAGCCGTTGGACTGGCGTGGGAACATCCAACTCCATGCCTCGCGTAACCAATACCAACGTGAACTATCAGTTCTCCGATCTCTTTGTAAAAGACGGCGACTTCCTTCGCATATCCAACATTACCGTGGGCTACGACTTCGCACGGTTGTTGAAATGGAAGTACATCTCGCAGTGCCGTCTCTATGCGCAGATACAGAACGCCATTACTTTCACAAAGTATGAAGGCATGGATCCCGAAATCGGATACGGCACCAGCGGTTGGGTATCCGGCATCGACCTCGGCTATTATCCGCGTCCGCGCACCATTCTGATAGGCGTTAATCTGAAATTCTAACCTAAAGGAGGAGACAAACAATGAAAACATACATANATAATATTGTAGCCCTCGGCTTGCTTGCGCTGGGAATGACGGCNTGNTCGGAGAGTTTCCTCGAGACCTCCTCTAAGACCGAATCAACCACCGACAACTATTTCCAGACCGAAACCGACGCATATCGCGCCGTCATCGGCTGCTACGATGGATGGCAATGCACCGTGTCTTACGGTCCCACCTTCTCGTTCCACTATCTCTCCGAGCTTCTTTCGGACGAGTGCTTCGGCGGAACGGGCAATGCCGACTCACGGAATACGCAAGTGCTCGACCGCTTCGACATCGGTCAAGACAACTCGCAAACCAATCTGTTTAACGATCTTTGGACCTATTATTATCAGGCCATNTATCGCTGCAACGAGCTGATCTCGCATGAAAACGACATCAACTGGAGCTCTGAATCCACCAAGGGAACTTACATCGGTGAGGCACGAGCCATCAGAGGAATGCTCTACTTCGATCTCGTCCGCGTGTTCGAGAATGTCCCGCTCATCACAGTTCCCACCACCGAGAACGTNGCGCAGGCNTCGCCCGACTCCGTTTACTCGCAGATCGTGGCCGACTTGAAGTATGCCGCAGAGAACATCCCGGCCGACGCCTACCCCAAATCGGATGCCGCAAACAACGATGGACGCATCACTTGCTATGCAGCCAAGGCCTTGCTGGCCCGCGTCTATCTGTTCTATAACGGCGTGTATGGCGGTAACCCGGGCGACCTCACCAAAGCCGAAGCCCTTGCCGGACTCGAAGATATCATCAGCAGCGGNGAATACAGCCTAATACCCGAGTACAAGAATCTCTGGCCTGCTGCAAGTGATAGCTGGACAGGAAACGAAACGTCGGGCTACGTGGAAGAAAGCACTTACGCCGGAGATGGCAACGCAGAAACCATACTCGCGATGAAGTTCAACTACACCAGCGACTACAATGGCAACTCTGGAGGCAACAACGCGATACAGATGTTTAGCATCCGCGGCGGCACATTCAAGGCTCCTTATGGCCAAGGATGGGGTGGTGCCACGGTGCCCAAGAAGTGGGTGGCCTCTTATCCCAGTGGCGACCAGCGCCGCACGGCCTCCATCATCGANTTGGCCTCGGAAGGCATAGAGAGCATGGATGCTTACCAAACAGCCCTTTCCGACCAACGCGAATACACAGGCTATTTCAACAAGAAGTACACCGCGCGCTCCAAGTGGNAGCAGGCTTCCGATGGTTCGTGGTCGCTCACTCATTATTATGGTGACGTAATGGCCGGCGACTTCCAGATTTCACAGCCTCAAAACTACGTGGTGGTGCGCTACGCCGACGTGTTGCTCATGGCCGCAGAGTTGGGTAGCAGCAGCGCACAAACCTACTTCAATCAAGTGCGCCAGCGCGCCTATACAGAAAGCATAGACGATGATGGNAACGCTGTTATCAGCGGCTACTACACGCAGAAGACGGCTTCTCAAGCCAACATCCTCGAAGAGCGTCGTCTGGAATTCGCATTCGAAGGTCTCCGTTATTGGGATCTGCTGCGCCAAGGCGTGAGCACGGCCGCATCAGCCATAGCAGCCAGCGGCGAGACCGTCAGCTCCGGCGGTGTGGAAGAGACCATATCTTACAGCACAGAGAACATCACGAGCAAGCGTGGTTTTATGCAAATTCCACTCACTCAAATCCAATTGTCTAACAATGTACTGGTGCAGAACGCCGGCTGGTGATGTGCGCCCGACAACCTATTTCAACAAAGAATAAAAAATTATGAAGAAGATATATTTGTATTCGCTGTTGACGGCCATGTTGATGTTGCTCGGACTCAACGGCTGCGCACCGGACACTTACAGTCTGGGCGACAAGAATATCACCTCGGACGACCTTGCCTATGGCACCGCGTTTGTGATAGAATACGACGAATCGAACCCGAATATCGTCACCCTCCGCAGTCTCATTTCAGACTCATATCAAGTGTGTTGGAATCATCCGCAAGGGCGCTCGCAAGGGCCCACCTGCACACTCAACATCGCATTCCCTGGCACTTACTCCGTACAGATGGGAGTGGAGACGCGCGGCGGCGTGGTTTACGGCGACATCTACTACTTCGACATTGCCAATTTCTGCGCAGATTTCGTGAGCAACGACTTGTGGACCTACATCTCGGGTGGCGTTGGCAAATCCAAGAAATGGTATCTCGACCTCGATGAAAACGGAGTGAGCCGCTACTTCTCCGGTCCTCTCTACTTCTACGGCCTCGATGATTGCTGGGAGAGTGTGGCGCTTGGCCAGACCATAGATGGCGATTCTTGGTCGTGGGGCGCCGATTGGGGAAGTGTTGCCGGATGGGGCTTCACCAGCACCGCCCAGGATTTCGGTTACATGGAGTTCGANCTGNTCGACGGCGCCAACGTACACACCGTGCAGAACGACCTTGGCCGCGATCAAACCGGCACCTACATGCTCGACACCGACAACCACACCATCAAGTTCACCGACGCCGAACTGCTCCACGAAAGTGTCTATGATGGCGCTGTGGATGCATGGACGGGCGAGATGAAAATCCTTTCGCTCACCGAAAACACCATGCAGATTGCCGTGGTGCGCAACAGCGATCCGTGCTTGCTTTGCTACAANTTCATCTCCGAAGACTACTACAACAACTGGACTGAAGAGACCGTCGAAGAAGATGTGGTGCCCACTCTTGCCGANGATTGGCGCGACTATGTGGAGCCCAAGACGCAGAACATCATGACCTACAAGCTGTCGGACGAGAACCCGTTTGACTGGTGCAACCTCNACGGAACCCTGAAGAACATCACCAGCTATGCTGCTGTGGAAGGCGTGGAAGACCTCACGTTCACCATGAATCACAAGGAGAACACCTATTCCATCACCACTCCCGACGGCACCGCCTACAGCGGAACCTATTCGCTGAGCGACGATGGCATCTTCACCTTCTCCGACGCTCTGCCCACCGTGCAACTGTCGCAGGCCAACAATGCCCTGTTCAAGTCGAACTCGGACAACACCCTGCGCGTCATGCAATACGAGACCGATGCCGTGACGGGCGGGCTCACCGACCTCTGGCTGGGCTCTGAGGAGCGCGACGACCAAGGCAATCTCTATCAGTATCTGGGCTACCACTTTGTGCTGCAAACCGGCGGCGCCACGGTGAAGAGCTACAAGTCTGTGCTCTCGTTCTTCGATACGGNCTGGGGATTCCAGNACAGCGACAACGTAGGCATCACGGGCGACGGCAGCTANACGTTCACCATCAACGGCAGCAGCAGTGCTCCTTATGGCCTATTCCTCGACGTTTACAAGGTGTTGACCGACAATCCCAACTTCAATATGACCGTTACGGACATCAAAGTTGACGGCAATAGCATCGACTTCGACGACACCATCATCGACCGCGGCGTTGGCGACGAGTCGCACATCGCCCGCCGATACATTCTCAATCCGTGGGGTGCCACCGCCGGCGAGGCCTCCAAGTTTGTGTTCACCAGCTCTCTCCAGGTCACCATCAAGGTGGAAATGGATTGCGGGGAAGTCGTTATGAAAAAATCAAAATAACATCAATTAAACGCACNAATCATGAAAATGAAATATAGAATCAGCACTCTGTTGTTTGCGGCATGCACACTTGCCGCAACAACATCGTGCAGCGACGATGATTATAGCGTTGCCACCGGTGACATCATCACCACAGTGCAGACCGGCAGCGCCGCAGTGACGGCCACCTCGGCCACCACCACCGGCACCGTGCTCAACCTTTCTTCGCAGAGTAGCAGCAGCTATTCCGTGGGCGTGGTCTATGGCACGAGTTCCGATCCCACCACATCGGGCACCAAGCAGTCGGGCTCGTNTGATGCTTCCACGGGAGCCGTGAGCACCACACTGGCCGACCTCACCAAGGGCGTCACCTATTATTATGCCACCTATGTAACGCTTGCNGGTCGTGTCACCAAGTATGGAGAGGTGAAATCCTTCATCACCACCGACGCCGACATCGCATCGGCCGATGCCTCCGNCNTCACCGCTTGTTCGGCCACGCTCGGCGGAACGGTCAATGTGGCATCAGACGTCATTGCCTCGGGCAGCACCGAGACCACCTATGGCGTGAAGATTTCCACTTCGGCCGACGATGTGCAAAACGGTCTGGAGTANGCCACAAGCGGTTCCTCCCAGTCGTTCAGCGTTGACATCGACGGTCTGTTGCCCGGCACCACCTATTATTATACCACCTTCTTCTCCATATCCGACGGCTACTCCTACGGCGATGTGAAGAGCTTCACCACCGAAACCATGGAGATGGAATACGTGGATCTGGGTCTGTCGGTGCTGTGGGCTGCTTGCAACATCGGTGCCGAGAGTGAGTCGGAATACGGCGCNCTCATCGGATGGGCCGACGTTNCGGGCATGAAGCGCTCCACCTACACCACGGTTTACACTCCCGCCGAGAACATCGTGGGAACAGACAACGACATCGCCTATGCGCTCAGCAGCGCCATCGATGGCTCGTCTATCATGAAAAGCATGCTGCCCACCAAGGAGCAGATTGAGGAACTCATTGCCGGCACCACCCAGACTTGGGAAGAAGTGGACGGCGTGGGCGGCTATCGTTTCACCAGCACCACCACCGGCAACAGCATCTTTATCCCCGCCGCGGGCTATCGCGAGGGNGAGACCGTCAACGACCGTGGCACCATGGGCGACTACTGGAGCGGCAGCATCAACGCCATCAACAAAGAGTATGGCAACACCCTCACGTTCAACGAGAGCTCCGTTTCGGCCGGAACAGCCTTGCGCTACATGGGNCTGGCCGTTCGCAGCGTGCGCAAGCCCGCCTCGATAACGCCCGATGCGTCAAAGGTGCTCTTCGTCAATGCCAACGGCGACGGCTCAACCGGTCGCATAGAAATCTACAACGAATACGGCGACACGAAGAACAATCCCTCCATCGAGCCGTCCAACATCGGCTTCTCNGAGAACATGGTGGTGCGGTTCACCATCTCCGGCATCAACGACAATCTCGTCTCCAATGCTGATAATAGCTACATCGCGGGCCTTGAATTTGCCGACGCCGACTGGANGCCTGGCTATTGGTCGCCCTTGACCGGCACCAAGTACGACGACGTGATCACGGGCGACGGCTCCTACACCGTGTGGATGGAAACCACGACTGCAGCCGAGGGCGCAGTGGTCTTCTGTGTGGACATCGCCAATCTGTGGGCTCAGCTCAAAGACCCGTCGAAGGTCAAAGTAACGGTTGATGCCATCTATTTCGACGCCAATGTGGAGCAAGAAGTGAACGCCGACATCGTGCAGTTCCAGAATAAGNACGGCAACGGCACCGATGGTCGCATCGAAATCTACAACGAATACGGCAACGGTGGCACTGTCGCTCAAGGCTACTACAACGACAAACTCAACTTCAACGGGCCGATCATCGTCAACTTCACCATTAGCGGCATCGACGGCAACCTTTCGAGCAGCGCTTCCAAGAGCTACAAGACCGAGCTCACTTTCGCCGACGCCGACTGGTATCCCTCTTATTGGGGCGGCGCTTCCTACGGCTCNACCACTGTCACGGGCGATGGCACCTACGAGGTGTATGCCCTCATGTCGGGNNACTGCTCGGGGGCCGTGGTGTGGACCATCGAGCTCTACAACTTGTGGAAAGACCTGCTCGACACCTCCAAAGTGTCAGTCACCGTCAACAGCGTTGTTACACCCGGAAAGAATTAATGCCATTTAAGATATGAAAAATCTCAAGAATTTAGCAGCCCTGATGATGATGGCACTCGCCATCACCATCACGGCGTGCAGCAAAGACCAGACCATCGCCAATGGCGAGATACTCACCGGCCAAGTGGAAGTCACCCCCATCGGGCTCACCACTGTGCAGGCAAGGGGCGACTCTTGCGCAATTGCGGTGAACGCCCTCAGCGGCGTCACCGTCACCACCGACGCTTCGTGGATCACCATCGGAGAGCCCACNAAGTTGCAAACCGGCCTTGTTTATCCCATTATCGTGGCGCCCAACACCACCAATGCCAACCGCAAGGCCACCGTCACCACCGTGGTGAACGGCGTTACCTACACCACCACCGTCACCCAGCTGGCGTCTGACGGCTTGCTCATCACGTCGGCCACCGACGTCAATGTGGCTTACAGCGGTGAAACCATCACCGTGACCGTGGTCTCCACCGGCAAATTCACCACCGACAGCTCCGAAGAGCTCATCACCGAAACCATAGGCGCATCGTGGATCACTGCTGTCGGCGATTGGACTGCCACCTCCACATCGGGCTCCGAAATGGTGACCTACACGCGCTCTTACACCGTGGCGGCCAACCCCGCCTCCTCCGAGCGCACCACCACCATCAGCTACACGCTGGGCTCCATCACCGAGCAAGTCACCGTCACCCAGCAGGCCAACACCGGCGGCGACATGTCGCACACCGCCATGGAGCTTGCCGCCATGATGTATCCCGGCTGGAATCTCGGCAACACACTCGAGGGTGGCAACTCCGACAACCTGTGGAACAACAATGGCGGTCTCACGGCCGAGATCTCTTGGCAAAAGACCTACACCTCGCAGGCCATTATCGACTATGTGAAAGCCCAAGGCTTCAAGTCGGTGCGCATACCGTGCGCGTGGGCCATGGGCCACATCACTGATGCCTCCGCCTGCACCATCGACGAAGCCTGGATGGCGCGCGTGAAAGACGTGGTTGACTACTGCATCAGCGCCGGACTCTACGTCATCCTCAACGATCACTGGGACGGCGGATGGCTCGAAGACAGCTTTGCCGACACGAGCGACGCCACCATCGCTTCCAACAAGGACAAACTCACGAAGATCTGGACGCAGATAGCCAACACTTTTGCCGACTACGACGAGCACTTGCTCTTTGCCGGACTCAACGAGCCCAACAATAGCAACACCTCCGTATTCAAGACCACGGCTTCCGTCAATGCGCTCTATGCCTACGAGCAGGCCTTCATCGACGCTGTGCGCGCAACGGACGGCAACAACGCCACCCGCACCCTCATCGTGCAAGGCCCCGCCACCGACATCGANCTGACCAACACCTACTTCGACGCCACCAAGCTCACCGACACAGCCAACAGCCGCCTGATGGTGGAAGTTCACTTCTACTCGCCTTGGCAGTTTGCCGGTCTTGAGAGCGATGCCTCGTGGGGCAACGTGTGGTACTATTGGGGCAGCTCCAACACGGGCGGCAGCAGCGACCGCACAGCCTCGAGCGCTTACAACGAGAGCTACGTGAACAAGCAGATGGCCAAGATGAAATCGAAGTTCGCCGACAAGGGCTATCCCGTCATCATCGGCGAGTATGGTGCCAACTGGCGCANTGGAANCGGCATCGACAGCGACCTGCACAACGCTTCCATCAAGGCCTACTACAAGGCCGTCAACCAGTATGCTGTGAGCAANGGATGCGTGCCCTTCGCTTGGGACACCAACTACATCGGTTGGCCCACCATGACGATTGTCAATCGCGCCACCTTGGGCGTGCACAATCAATACATGCTCGACGGCATCAACGAAGGCCTCTCGGCCGCNACNTGGCCCTTCTAACAGGTGGCCTTCGCCAAAGCATGAACCTTTCGGCCTCCCTAAGGCCGATCTCCCTCCACGGGCCCCGCAAACCGCGCGTTTGCGAGGCCCGTTTTCGTTGGTCTGCACCCCGAGGCCGGAGCGCTGTCGTGGGGCCATCGGTTCGCCATGGTCGGCTTGTCGTTTCGCCGCCGTCGGACCATCGTTTCATGACTGCCGGAGCCTCCGTTTTTCGACAACCNAAAATCGCCNTTTCGCCAAACCGAAAAACAGGACAAAGTGGAAAAATAGAACAAAAATTTTGGGCATGAAAAAGTCGCAAACTAGAACGGAAATGTTAAAATTTTGGTCTTTTTTGCGCCCGTTTCTGCCCTTCGATTTCGCCCTNAATAGTCTTCGATTTCCCATCCAATGGTTTTGCNTCGCCTATCCATTGGTTTTCGATCGTCTATCCAATGGTCTTCGAGTCGCTATCCATTGACGGGCGCGTGCAATTCTAAGGGATAGCGCGTCCAAAACCATTGGATTGGAAATCGCCCGTCAAGGCCCAGATTTTCACTATTCGCCAGAAATCTTGCAACGCGCTAATAGTTAANGNTTTAAAGAAAGTGGCTCAAAATGGCCGTTTTTCGGGCCGAAAGACAAGTTGGTGACCAACGAGGCCAGTTTTCAGAAATGGTTTTGTCCGAAATTTCGGACAAAACGCGTTTTGTAGAGTGTCAATTTTTTCTCTCGCGGGCGGCGGATGGCCCTCCTTTTTTGAGCGAAACAACAATACACTTTTGGCAGGCGAGGGGAGGAGCGTCAGCAGGCGAGAGGAAGAACGTCAGCGGATGGGGACGGAAGTGTTGGCAGGCGAGGGGAAGAATGTCGGCGGATGGGGACGCAAGTGGTGGTGAGTAAGCGGAAGAGCATAGGCGGATGGGGACGCAAGTGGTGGTGAGTAAGCGGAAGAGCATAGGCGGGTGGGGGCGGAAATGTTGTCGAGTGAGTGGAAATATGGTGACGGGTGAAGGGAGTTCCGTTGGCGGGCAAAAGGGAACGATTATGATGGGCGAGGGAAGCTCCTTCGGCCGATGTGCGGAGCGGGACTATGGGCGATTGGGGGCGCACACAGCGAGTGAAAATCTTTAAATTATTGATTATTAACAATTAAAGCGCAAATGGTTTAATCTTTCTTTACTATTTTTGCAACCGCCGCAGGGCTCAAAAACCTTCATGGAAGGGCAGGGCGGAGGTGCACCATCGGAGTGCTCGCCGCCGCAGAGTGCCCCCACCGGAGACCGCGAATAGGACGCGGCGCCCCCGAGTGCGGCAGATGTAGCACGGACCAACTAAGTGTCTGATATTCCTGGACAGCCATCCCGCTTGCGATGGGCAGCAAACCATTTGGTGACGGATAACCCATCCCTTCGCAACGGGCGGCAGACCCTTATGCCTCGGGCGGCGAGCCTATCCTCAACGGACAGCAAAACTCCTCGCTTAGGGTGGCGAAAGTTCCCGCTTCGGGGAATGAAAATCCGCTTGAAGGGCAACATTTCTGGCCACAACGGATCGTGAACGATTCGGCAGCGGGTCGCAGCATTAGCATCAAAGAATAAACAGATAGGAATATGAGAAAGTCTAACCACCGGTCAATCCGCACGGGGCTTGCCTTCAAGGTGCAGGCGCTGTTGCTGATGTTGATGGCGCCGCTCTTTGCGCACGCCACAGATGTGTATTACACCACCGCCACCGCCGATGGCGAACTCTCCGTGTCGGCGAATCCGGCACAGCCCACCTTCGTGTCGGCCTCCGACACCGAGTGGGGCACTGCGGGCGAACAGACCTACTACACCGCAGTGGGCAACGTGACGCTCACCGACAGTGTGGTCATCGCCGGCGACGTGACGCTGATATTGCTCGACGGGTACACGCTGACGTGCAGCAAGGGCATCATCGTGGAAGGCTCCAACAGTCTCACCATCACGTCGGGCGGCTTGAGCAGCACGATCAGTGGCACCGGAGCGCTTGTCTCGCAAGCGAAAAGAAACCAAAACGCGGGCATCGGCGGCTCAGACGGCAATTCCAACGGCCCCATCACCATCAATGGCGGCACCGTGACGGCCTATTGTGCGACCAAAAGCGCGGCCTATGGCGCCGGCATTGGCGGTGGGCGCGCGGCCGATGCCGGTCCCATCACCATCAATGGTGGCACCGTTTCGGCCTGTTGCCACTCGGTCAGCGGCATAGGCTATGGCGCCGGCATTGGCGGCGGTGGCGCTTATCGAGGCAACGCTGCCGGCGCGGGAGGCACCATCTCCATTCGCGGAGGCAGCGTGACGGCCTACGCGTCTAAGTCGAGCAATGGCTATGGCGCCGGCATCGGCGGCGGTGGCGGTTTCAACGCGACATATCTTGGCGGCGCGGGTGGCGTCATCACCATCACCGGCGGCGAGGTGACGGCTTACAGTTCAAATAGTTCTGCGAGCTATGGTGCCGGCATCGGCGGTGGCAGGTATGCAGACGGCGGCACCATCACCATTGGCGGCACGGCCAAAGTGACGGCGGCTTCCTCTGGCGGTACGAGAACGAGCGAGGGCGCTGGCATCGGGAGCGGTGGAGGAGTTAGTGAATCGGTGAACTACACAAGCACGGTTTGCATCACCGGCGGCGAGGTAGACGCCTACGCATCCCAAAAAGGTGAAGCCGACGATGCCTACGGCGTGGCCATCGGCGGCGGCAAATTTAATCAGGCCGGCACCGTGGAAATCAGCGGCGGACGCGTGACGGCCCACAACGGCATTGGCCGTGGATACCTCGGTTCCACCGAAGTAGGCTCAGTGAAAATAACGGGCGACGACACGTTTGTGGAGATTTACGGCTTGTCGGGTTGGGCCAAATACGGCTGTGTCTCGGCGGGCGAGGCCACTGCTGCCGCCACTGATACCGAGGGTGGCTACGAAGCCTATGTGTATAGCGGAACATCGGCCGACGATGCCGTCTTGAAGCAAGCGGCATCGGTTGACCTGCTTCAGGATGTTGATTTGAGTGCAGGAACGTGCACCTACACCAAGATACTCTTTTCCAACGCCACGGTGACGATGACCTTCGACACGGACGAAGGCTCGGCCGTTGACCCGCAGACCTATCCCAAGGGCGACGTGTCGGTGAAGCCCGCTACCATTCCCACGCGCGACGGCTACGCATTCTATGGCTGGTATGCCGATGCAGACTGCACGGAGAAGTATGAATTTGGCAACTTTCTCTCGGTCGACGTGACCGTCTATGCAAGGTGGATGGAAAAGAAAACCATCTATTATCTCGACAAAGACCGCGAGGTGAAGGCCCTCTCCGACTACACCATCGTCACCACCGACAATGCGGCCACTGTGGAGCAGTGGAGCGGGCCGTGCGTGTTTGTGGAGAGCGCGGTCATCGACACCCGCCCCGCGGTGAGTGGCGAAGCCATGTTGGTGTTGCTCGACGACACGAAAATAGAGTGCAATGCCGGCATCTCGGTGCTCTCCGGCAACGAGCTGACCATCACCACGGGAGGCTATAGCGAAGACATCTCCAGTAGCGGATGGCTGCGCGCCGCGGACGGGAGCTCGACATCGACCACCGCTAGCTATAACGCCGGCATTGGCGGCACCAAGACCGAAGATTGCGGCACCATCAACATCTATGGTGGTGAAGTGACGGCCAGCGGCAATTTCTCTTCTACGGTGGGGGCCTACGGCACCAGCATCGGCGGAGGACAATCNTCGGGAGGCGGCACCATCAACATCTATGGAGGCTATGTGCTGTGTCAAAGTTCATATAAAAGTCTCTCGTCAGCCGGCATTGGCGCCGGCCCAAATTACAAGGGCACCAACAAAGGCTCCGTGAACATCATCGGCAACACCGCTATAGTGCAAGCCTATGGAAAGGTGGCTTTCAANGCCACGACGGTGACGGCCCAGTCCGACGCCAGTGAAGAAGACTATGCTGTGATTGTGGAATATGGCAATAGTCTGAAGACACCCGCAACCTATTATGGCGCTTCCAACGGCGAAGAGCAAGATTTGCTGGCGATGGATTCCACGTCGCTCGATGGCACCGTCACCACTCTGAGCACAGGCTCTTATTATTATNCCTGCGTGAGTTTCGCGAAGGGCGTTCATCAAACCATCACTTCGGCCGACTATGCCACGATGTATTACTCTGACTACAACCTGGTGGTGCCCTCGTCGGTGGCGAGTGCCGCCACCTATGTGGTGGAGAACACAGAGGCCTACGACACGAGCTCCGACACGCTGGCCGCCAGCCGCATCTATCAGGCCGGCGACACCATTCCCAAGGGACTGGCCGTGGTGGTGCGTCGCAACAGTGCCGCCACCNGCATCGACCACTTCTTCTACGTGAGCGAAACGTGCAAAGAGGAGGCAGACACCATTGCCAACAATCTCTATGGCTTCGACGAGGCCGGCCAAACCACGGTNGGCCCCAACGGCGAAACCGAGGGCTATGTGTTCTACAAGCTCGCCAATCCGAGTGGCAAAGTGGGCTTCTACTGTGGCGCCACCGATGGTGCGGCTTTCACCATGAAGCGCGCTCACACCGCCTATCTGGCCATCACGAAGGCTGCCGCTGCCAACATCGCCTGCTTCCTGCTGGAGAGTAGCGATGAAGACGCCGCCACCCTGACAGGCATCNGCGAAGTCCCGACGAGCAGCCATGCGGCATCCACCGACACGCTCTACACCCTGGACGGACTGCGCGTGAAGGCCACCAACCATCTGCCGGCAGGCATCTATATCAANAACGGCAAGAAGATCATGGTGAAATAGTGGCGCGGTGCGCATCATAAACCCTTGAAACAGCACACGAAAATGAAGAAACAATATGAAAGTCCGCAGGCAGAATTGCTCTTGCTNAGCGCAGTCTGCGAATATGGAGGCGGCGAAATGGGTATCTATTCGAAAGTGGTAGAAGAAGAAGAACTGTCCAACCGCGCCGGCATCGACGATGAAGACGAAACGGAAGAGCAGGACGCTTGGTCGTCGCCGTCGCTGAACAACATCAATCTGAACGGCCTTGGGCTGAACGANAAGTGCGAATAGCGTGGCCGCAGGGCCCACTCCCTGCATGGCGCCACCACTCATCTTNCATATATAGGACACACCTCTTATATCTACAGATCACGCATCACGGAAACAACGAGGAGGAGACACNACTGCCGCGGCGGCGNGTCTCCTCCTCGTTGTGTGGTGATGGAGAAGTATCGTTTCGGCCTGCTGCAGTCCTCCGCCGCGGGCCGAAATGAATAGATTTTCAAAAAATATGGGTTGCGGCGCACCGACTTTACGCTTTTATTGCTATATTTGCAGCATCGTAGAGCAAGGGCGAACGATGAGAAGACTGATATTAAGAAAAACATATCTCACGATAGCAACGTGGTTGCTGTGCCTGACGATNGGCGCAGAAACCGCCCGTTATGAGTTTCGCCGCGTGGAGCCACAAGGCGAATGGCTCAACACGGGCATCAGTTGCCTNCTCAGAGACAGCGCCGGATTTGTGTGGATGGGCACCAATTCGGGATTGNTACGCTTNGACGGCTACCACTTCAAAAAGTTTTATGCGCGGGCAGACAAGCCCACGTCGCTNCTCAACGACGATGTGACCGACATCAGACAAGACGGCTACGGGCTGCTGTGGATGCGCACGTCGCTGGGCTACTGCGTTTATGATCCCAGCACCGAGTCGTTCGACCGCACGCCCGAAAAGTGGATGGCGTCGGTGGGCATGGAGGGCAAGCCCGAGCGCGTGTTTATCGACGGGCAGCATAATCTGTGGATCGCCGTGAACGACCGCGGCTGCTATTTCTACGACAATGCCACGCGCCGCCCCCACTTGTTCAAGATGGGGAAGGGGAGCAANGACATNCCCGCCGGCAGAGTGACNAGCATGGACGAGGCCGATGGCTGCGTGGTGCTGGCCTACGACGACGGCACGCTCGTGAAGCTCGACGGCCGCCGCCACCGCCGCATGTGGGTGAACACCTATCTGCCCGAGCACGGCGCCCCCAAGGGACAAGGCTATACGCTCCACATAGACAGCCATCACAACTACTGGGTGGCCACGGGCGGCGCCACCATGATCTACGACGCGAGCCGCGCAACGTGGTTTGGAAAGGTGCCCGAGTGGTTTCGCGCCATGGGTATCAGCGACCCCCGCGACCACATTCTGGTGAAAGATGTGGTGGAAGACAATGCCGGTCGCCTGTGGATTGCCACCGATCATCACGGGCTCTTGCAACTCAATTGGGCCGACGGCACACTGCGAGAGTTCGTAAATCGGAGAGACGATGCACGGTCGATTCCCGAGAACACCATCAACGCGCTGATGCTCGATCCCAATGGCGCGCTGTGGATGGGCACGTATAAAAACGGCGCAGCCTACTATTGGGACTATCTTTCGATATTCGATTACTATGAGACGGGCGACGTGAACGCCATCGTGGAAGACGAGGATGGCGTGTGGTGGCTGGGCACCAACGACCGCGGCGTGATGANATACGACCCGCAAAACGGCGAGACACGCTATTTCACGACGGCGCAGACGGGACTGGGAACCGACGTCATCGTGAGCGCATTNGCGGCATCCGACGGCAGCTTGTGGTTCGGCTCCTACAACGGCGGCATGGCCCGCTATCAGGGCGGGCGCTGGACAGCCTATCGCAAAAGCGCCAATGGGCTGGCCTCAGACAACGTGTGGTCGCTGGCCGAAACGCCGCAGGGCCGCATCGTGGTGGGCACCNTGGGCGCCGGCGTGCAGCTGTTGGACCCCCAAAAAGGAACGTTTCAGACCTACGACCACAGCAGTGCCGGACTGCTGTCTGACTACGTGTCGTCGGTGAGATTGTCGAAACAAGAAAAGGTGCTCATTGCCCATTCGAGCGGATTTTCCATCCTCGACCTCACCACCGGCGCCGTGCGCAACTACCCCCAGACGAAGGCGGGCAAGGCTTTTCTGAGCCCGCAGGTCAATCAGATGTATGAAGACACGCGCGGGCTGGCGTGGATAGCCACCAATTCGGGACTGAACATCCTCGACACGCATGCCGACCAGCTCTACGAAATCAACGCCGAAAACACGCTCGGCGGAACGGTGGCGTGCGCCGTAACCGAAGACCATCATGGCAACATGTGGGTATCCACCGATCAGGGACTCGTGCAAATCGCCGTCTCGCGCAACGGAAAACAGTGGGCATTTTCCACCATCAACTACAACTATCTCGACGGTTTGCAGAAGCGCCAGTTCAACCGGCGCTCCATTTGCACGCTGGCAGACGGCAGCGTGGCCGTGGGCGGACAAGACGGCGTGAACGTGTTTCCCGAAGGGCGGAAGGAGCCCGAGCAATCGCCCGCCCACGTGATTTTCAGCGGACTGATATTGTTTGACAATCCGCTCGACGTGAACGAACCCTACAACGGGCGCGTGATCTTGAAAGAGGCGCTCAATGTGAAACGATCCATAGAGCTCAACTATTCCGACAACACCTTCACCATTCANCTNGCGTCGAGCACCATCGTGGTGCCCGCCCGCAAGCGNTTTTACTATCGTTTGAAAGGGCTTTCGGACAAGTGGATGATGACCGCGCCCAACCGCAACGAGGTGACTTTCACCAATCTGTCGCCAGGCACCTANACGCTGGAGGTGAGTATTGTGGGCCGCGACGGCCACATTGGCAACGAGGTGGGAACGCTCACTATTCGCGTGAAGCCCCCCTTCTGGCGCTCCATCTGGGCTTTCTTGATCTATGGCGCGCTGATTGCCGCCGCGCTGCTCTTTGCCCATCGCCTCTCTATCCGCCGCCAGCAGGAGAAATTCCAACTGCAACAGATGGAGCGCGAGCGCGAACGCGACAAAGAGATGGACGACATGAAGATGCGCTTCTTCACCAACGTGAGCCACGAGTTGCGCACCCCGCTGATGCTCGTGCTGCAGCCGTTGGGACAAATGCTGAAGCAGGAGAGCGACCCCGCCAAGAAGAAAACACTCAACATGGTGCACCGCAACGCCACACGCCTGCTGACGCTGGTGAACCAATTGCTGGATTTCAGAAAGATGGACAAGGCGGGCGAGACGCTCNATCTGGTGACGGGCGACATCGTGGGCTTTGTGCGAGGCATCTGCCGTTCGTTCAAACAGCTTCAAGACAAGCAGCTCCACCTGACGTTCTACGCCGCCGAAGAGCCGCTCATGATGTCGTTTGACGACGACAAAGTGGGGAAAATCATGAACAATCTGCTGTCCAACGCCTACAAATTCACCGATGCGGGCGGGCGCGTGGACGTGTCGATCACCACGCNGGCCGGCGACGACGGACAGGAAGACCAGCTGCAAATCAAAGTGTCGGACACGGGCATCGGCATCAGCGATGAGGACAAAGCCCACATCTTCGACCGCTTCTATCAAGTGAAAGGGCAGAGCGAGTCGCCCTATGGCGGTAGCGGCGTGGGCCTTTCGCTCACAAAAGACTTTGTGGAACTGCACGACGGCACCATCAGCGTTGAGGACGGCGCCGGCACGGGCACGGCCTTCATCGTGCATCTGCCCATACGCCACGATGCCACGCTCAAGACACTCGAAACCGACGACGAGGCCGCTACGGACGCTCCGGCCGCCACGACTGACAATCACACCGCCACATCGGCAGCCGACCATGCCAACGANGCGCTCGAAAGCGTGGCCACCGACGCCGACACCGGCCGCATCGTGGGACAAGGCGACCACGAGGTGCTGATAGTGGACGACAGCCGCGACTTCCTCGATTTCATGGTTTCCGTGATGAGCGAGCACTACCGCCTGCGCACGGCGACAAACGGCAAAGAGGCGCTCCGCCTCATCGAAGCCCACCATCCCGACGTGATTTTGAGCGACGTGATGATGCCCGAGATGGACGGGCTTCAGCTCTGTCGCGCCGTAAAGAGCAATCCCGAGACGGCCAAGATACCATTTGTGTTGCTCACGGCCCGNGTGGCGCAAGAGCAAAAAATCGAAGGAATGGAGAGCGGGGCCGACGATTACATCACGAAGCCCTTCAATCTCGACCTGCTCAACCTGCGCATAGCCAACCTCATCAAGTGGCGCAACGGAGGCAGCGTCAAGCTAGAGCCGCACGTGAAGCAGTTGGAAATCACTTCGCTCGACGAGCAATTGGTGAACAACGCNACTGCTTTCGTGGAGAAAAACATCGACAACACCGAGCTCTCGGTGGAGATGCTCAGTAGCGCGCTCAGCATGTCGCGCGTCCACCTCTACAAGCGGTTGCTCTCGCTGACGGGCAACACGCCCTCCGAATTCATTCGTCTCATTCGTCTGCGCCATGCCGAACAACTGCTCCGTCAAAGCCAATTGAGCGTGGCAGAGGTGTCCTACAAAGTGGGATTCAACAATCCGCGCTACTTTTCCAAGTACTTTAAGGAGATGTATGGAATGATGCCGTCGCAGTATAAGGAGGCCAACGGAGGCAAATAGCAGTGGGCGCTAAGTCGCTTGCTTAACAAATCGTACACCATTTAGAAACATTCGCGTTTCCGAAAACGGCATTTTTGCGCTACCTTTGCAGCACACTTCACCACCAAAGGCGGCGTATGCTGTGGCGACCGATGACAACCGGCGCATCGCTGTCCGCTGCCGTGGCGAGCAAGAGACAGAAANTTTTTACCCCCGTTNCGTGAGGGACGGACCCCCTAAACACTAAAAAACCAAATATAGATTCATGAAAACTGCTAAAATCCTGGTTACAACAATGCTGGCCGGACTATGCCTTGCCGGTCANGCAGCCGTGACAAAGAATGGAAACAGCGTTACCATCGATGTGGAACAGCCCGAAGCCAATGGCGCCCGCATCGTGCGCTTGGAAGTGATGAACGACAGAATCATCCGCGTGCAAGCCACGCCGGAGACCGCTTTTCCGCAGAAGAAAAGCCTCATCATCGTGCCGCAACAGCAGTTCGTTCCCCAGTTTGAGGTGAGCGAAGACGGTGGCAACGTGGTGGTGAAGGCCGCCCAAGTGAAAGCCGTGGTGGAGAAAAGGAACGGCCGCGTGACGTTCTTCGATGCCGACGGCAAGAAACTGCTGGGCGAAACCTCCGATGGAAAGACTTTCGAACGCTTCACCGTGCCCGAGCGCGAGATTGGCGCGGGCACGCTCACCGAGCAGCAGCGCAATGCTTGGTCGTGGCGCCTGCTCTTCGAGCCCCAGAAGGAGGCACTCTATGGGCTNGGCCAGCATCAGGCCGAGGAGCTCAACATGAAGGGCAAGAACGAAGACTTATTCCAGTATAACACCAAGGTGAGCGTTCCATTTGTGTTGTCGAGCAACAACTACGGNGTGCTCTGGGATAGCTATAGTTACTGCCGCTTCGGCAATCCGCACGACTACTTGCAGCTCCATCGCGCTTTCAAACTCTACGACAAAGACGGCAATGAGGGCCATCTGACGGGCACCTACACCGACAAAGACGGCAAGCAACTGGTGCGCAACGAGGACTCGCTCTACTTCGAATACGCAATGCCCGAGGGCTCGGAGGTGTGCAAAAGAACCGACAACGGCGGCATTCAGAACCTGCCGGCAGGCTTCGCGCTCAACGGCGCCACTGTCGTTTATGAGGGATATCTCGAGGCACCGGTCTCCGAACTCTACCAATTCATTCTCTATTACGCCGGTTACATGAAGGTGTTCATCGGCGGAAACGAAGTTGTGAGCGAGCGCTGGCGCACCGCGTGGAACCCCAACACATGGAAATTCTCCGTGTCTTTGAAGCAAGGAGTGAGGACGCCGATTCGCGTGGAGTGGAAACCCGACGGCGATGTCTCCTACTGCGGCCTTCGNGCGAGCGAGCCCCGCAACAAGGAGCAGCGCGACCAGCTCAGCATCTGGTGCGAGATGAGCCGCGATTTAGACTACTACTTCATTGCCGGCCGCAATGCCGACGAGATCGTTTCGGGCTATCGTACGCTCACCGGAAAGGCACCCGTTTATCCCAAATGGGCGCTCGGTTTCTGGCAAAGTCGCGAGCGCTACAAGACCCAGGCCGAGATCGAGGAAACGATGGCCGAGTTCCGCAAGCGCCAAATCCCCGTGGACAACATCGTTCAAGACTGGAACTATTGGCAGCTCGACTCGTGGGGCAACCACACGTTTGAGCCCGCGCGCTATCCNGATCCGCAAGCCATGCTCGACAAGATCCACAATATGGGCGGCCGATTCATGATATCTGTGTGGCCCAAATTCTACGACACGGTGGACAATTATAAGGAACTTGATGCCCACGGATGGATGTATAAGCAAGCCATTGTGGACGACATCCACGACTGGCTCGGCTTCCGCGGCTCCTTCTACGACGCGTATGCCGAGGGCGCACGAAAGATGTTCTGGGACCAAATGGACAGAAATCTCTACTCTAAGTACAAGTTTGGCATCGATGCATGGTGGATGGATGCCTCCGAGCCCAATGTGCGCGACTGCACGCCCATGTGGTATCGCAAAGCCTTGTGCGGGCCCACGGCGCTCGGATCTTCCACCGAATATTTTAATGCCTATTCCATCGTGAACGCCGATGCCATATACAATGGCCAGCGCTCCGTGAATCCCAATCAGCGTGTGTTCTTGTTGACGCGCAGCGGATTCGCAGGCGAGCAGCGCTATTCCACCGCCACGTGGAGCGGCGACATCGGCACGCGCTGGGAAGATATGCGGGCACAGATGACCGCGGGCCTCAACTATAGCATCTGCGGNCTCCCGTTCTGGGGCATGGATCAGGGCGGTTTCTGTGTGGAAAATCGCTACGTGGCCGCCCAACAGGCCTTCGACAAGACCGGCGTGGAGAATGCCGATCTCACCGAATGGCGCGAGTTGCAGGCCCGTTGGAACCAGTTCGGCTGCTTCATTCCCCTCTATCGTGCCCACGGACAGTGGCCGTTGCGCGAGGTTTGGAACATAGCCCCCGAGGGCCATCCCTGCTACAACACCATCGTTTACTACGACAAGTTGCGCTATCGCATGATGCCCTACATGTATTCGCTCGCCGGCTGGGCCCACCTGAAAGACTACACGCTGATGCGCGCGCTGGTGATGGATTTCAATGGCGACGACAATATCTACGACATTCCCGACCAGTGGATGTTTGGCCCGGCCTTCATGGCGTGCCCCGTGGGCAAGTATGGGGAGCGCAGCCGCAAGGTCTATCTTCCCAAGCAGTGCGGCTGGTACGACCTCTACACGGGGAAACACTTTGCCGGCGGCCAGACCATCACGGCCGATGCCCCCTACGAGCGCATGCCGGTTTACGTGCGCGAGGGTAGCATAGTGCCCTTCGGCCCCGAGATTCAGTACGTGGATGAGAAGCCCGCCGAGCTGATCAACCTCTACGTCTATGCCGGCGCCGATGCCGAATTCCAGCTCTATGAAGACGAAGGAACCAACTATAACTATGAGAAGGGTAGCTATACCACCATCGACATCCGCTATGATGAGGCGCGCAAGACGCTCACCATCGGCAAGCGCAACGGCGCTTTCGATGGCATGCTGAAAGACCGCCGCTTCAATGTGGTGGTGGTTTCAAAGAAAAACGCTCAGGCCCTCGACTTCGATGCCAAGGGAAAAATGGTGAAATACAACGGCAGCGAAGTGAGCGTGAAACTGTAATCCTCAAATCTTTAAGCCTTAAACGTCAGCCTTCCTCCCATCGTCCGCTGTGTGCGGCACCGCGAAGATTGATGTTTAAGGCTTAAAGTCTTTTGGGCGAAGCACAACAGATATTAAATGTTTAATCAACGATNTTCAAAGTGAAAAAGGCTCTCCTTATATTATATGTGTCGCTGTTTGCCCTGACGAGTTCGGCGCGCGAAAAGTTGAATTTTGATGCCGATTGGCGCTTCATTCTGGCCGATAGCGTCCAGATGTCGGCGCCCGACTACGACGATTCCGCATGGCGACAACTCAATGTGCCCCACGATTGGAGCATCGAAGGCGACTTCTCGGCAGCCAATCCTGCCGGAGCCGGAGGCGGAGCCCTGCCCGGAGGCATCGGCTGGTATCGCAAACACTTCACCCTCGACAAGAAGGCACCGAAGGATGCGCGCTACTTTATCTGCTTCGATGGCGTGTATATGAATTCCACCGTCTATGTCAACGGGCACGAAATGGGCACACGGCCCTATGGCTTTATCTCGTTTGAGTACGACATCACCGCCCATCTGCGCCCCCAAGGCGACAACGTGATCGCCGTAAGGGTGGACAACAGCCTTCAGCCCAACTGCCGTTGGTACAGCGGATCCGGCATATTTCGCCACGTCTATCTATTGCAGACAGCACCCACCCACATTGCCCAATGGGGTGTATATGTGAAGCCTGTGTTGTCGAAAGACGGGAAATCGGCCACATTCACCATTCAAACCGAAGTGGCCAATCGCACTGCAAAAACCACCCTGACACACATCTTGCTCGATGCCGATGGCAAAGAAGTGGGCCGCACCCGCGACTCTGTCATCACCCTTCCCGCCCCGCAACTGTGGTCAACCTCGCACCCTTATCTCTACAAGGTGCGATCGGAAGTTCGCGTTGGTAATAAAATTGTTGATGTATGTGAAACCAATGCGGGAGTGAGAACGCTGGCCTTCGACCCGAAGACCGGCTTCTCACTCAATTCAGTCCCCATGAAAATCAACGGCGTGTGCCAGCATCACGACCTCGGCCTCTTTGGCGCCGCCATCCAAGAAGACGCACTCTATCGNCAATTGGCCATGCTCCGCGACATGGGATGCAACTCTATTCGATGCTCCCACAACCCGCCTTCGCCCGAATTACTCAACATGTGCGACTCCATGGGCCTTCTCGTGATGGACGAAGCCTTCGACATGTGGCATCGCAAAAAGACGCAATACGACTACAGCCGCTTCTTCGACAAGTGGCACGAGCGCGACCTGGCCGACCTCGTTCGGCGGGATCGCAATCACCCATGCATTATCATGTGGAGCACCGGCAACGAGGTGTTGGAGCAATGGTCGGGGGGCAACGAGAGCGATGAGCTCACCATCGAGGAGGCCAACATGGTGCTCAACTTCGGGCACGACGCCTCCCAGTTGAGCCATTCCTCCGAGAAAAGCGTCAACACGCTGCTGGCCGAGCATCTCGCCGGCATCATCCGCTCGCTCGACAACACGCGCCCCGTGATAGCAGGCTGCAACGAGCCCGACCCCAACAACCACCTCTTCAAAGGCAACGGCGTGGATATCATAGGCTACAACTACCACAATAAGAACATCGCCGACGTGCCCAAGAATTTCCCGGGCCGCCCCTTCATGCTCTCCGAGAGCGTGTCGGCGCTCATGACGCGGGGCCACTACGTCAATCCCTCCGACAGCGACATCGTGGCACCCGAAGAGTGGTGGAAACCCTACACGGAACCCTCCTACATGTGTTCNGCCTACGACAACAGCCGTGCCCCGTGGGCCAACCATCACGAAGAAACGTGGGACATCGTGAAGCACAATGATTTNGTGATGGGACAGTATATATGGACGGGATGGGACTACCTTGGCGAGCCCACNCCATACGGCTTCCCGGCGCGCAGCAGTTACTTCGGCATCATCGACCTGGCCGGCTTCCCGAAAGATATCTACTACATGTATCAGAGCGAATGGACGGCGAAACCCGTGCTCCATCTCTTTCCCCATTGGAACTGGATAGAGGGGCAAACGGTCGATATGTGGTGCTACTACAACAACGCCGACGAGGTGGAACTCTTCGTCAACGGCCGCTCTCAGGGCGTGCGAAGCAAGGGCGACCACGACTATCACGTGATGTGGCGCGTGGAATACCAGCCCGGCAACGTGCGCGTTGTGGCGCGCAAGGATGGCCGGCAGGTGGGCGAACAAACCATTCGCACGGCATCTGCGCCCCATCATATCGCCCTGCGCCCAGTGCGCTACGGTGAAACATCGTTTGTGGAAGTAACGGTGCTCGATAGCGATGGCAATCTCTGTCCGCGAGCCGACAACCAGATTTTCTTCGAGGTGTCGGGCAATGCCGAAATCCTCGGCGTTGACAACGGCTGCCAAACCTCCTCCGAGCGCTTCAAAGACACCAAGCGCAAGGCCTTCTTCGGCAAGTGTATCGTGGCTGTGAAGGGCCACGGCACGCTCACGGCCAAGGGCTACGACGTGAAGAGCGCCAACGTTTCGCTTTAAACCATCCACTATCACCTAAAAACTTAGGCAATGCCGATGAGCACGAAAACCATTGCACGCGCCCTCGTGGCCCTCGTGGCCGGCTTCGCTTCGGTCAATGCGGCCGAAGCACAAATCCGCACCAATGCAGGCGTGCAATACTTGATGAATGGGCCAAAAGACATGTCCACCGACTTCTGCGACCTGTCGAACACGTATTTCTTGGCCGACAGTTTGGCCTCGTTTGATNCTGCATCGGGCTCCGGCACCGTGCAGTGGAAGCGCTATCGCATGGCGCCGCGCCAGGCCTTCAACACCAACGGNTATTGGCCCGTTCCGCTGCGCCAGCTCGACTTCCCCGACACCGCCTACGACAACGACCCCTCGCTGAGCTTCACGCTGCAGATGGTTTCGCNGCGCACCGTGCGCATCACGATGCAAACCACGCAGTCGGCCAAGAAGCCCAACGACGCCAACGACCCCATGTTTTGCGCCGTGCCGCCCACCGATCGCGGCGCTTGGCGCGTGGCTTCGTCGGCAGATGCCGTGACCTATACCAGCGACCATGGCACCATCGAAATCCGTCGCCATCCGTGGCGGCTGGTGGTGAAAAACGCTCAAGGCAANGTGCTCACACAGACGCGCCACATCATCGACAACGATTCGTCGCAGGTCAAGCTGTTGCCGTTCTCGTTTATCAAGCGCGGCGCCGACAATTCGCGCAGCGTCAATCCCGTGTTCTCCCTCTCGCCCNGTGAGCGCATCTATGGTTGCGGCGAAAGCTTCACGTCGCTCAACAAGGCGGGCCAGCGAGTGCATCTCTTTGTCACCGATCCCCAAGGCCCCGAAACCGAAGGTCAATACAAGCCGGTGCCCTTCTTCTTCAGCAATCGCGGCTACGGCGTATTCATGCACACATCGGCCCCCGCCACGTGCGATTTCGGCGCGAGCTACATTGGCGCCACGCGCCTATTCATGGCCGACGAGACCGTNGATCTGTTCATCTTCCTCGGCGAGCCCAAGGACATTCTGGCCGAATACACCGCCATCACAGGCCGTTCGCCCATGATGCCGCTCTGGACCTTTGGCACCTGGATGAGCCGCATCACCTATTTCTCGCAAGAAGAGGGATTAGACGTGGCCGCCAAAATCCGCGAACATCGCATCCCGTGCGACGTGATTCACTTCGACACAGGCTGGTTCGACGTGGACTGGCAATGCGACTACGAGTTCTCTCGAAACCGCTTCAAGAGTCCCGAATCCATGCTCCGCAAGATGGAGGACAACGGATTCAAAACGTGCCTCTGGCAGTTGCCCTATTTCACACCCAAGAATCGCTACTACAACGAGCTCATTTCCAATAACCTCCACGTGCGCAATGCCGGAGGCGGAATGCCNTACGAGGATGCCGTGCTCGACCTTTCCAACCCCGCCACCGTGCAGTGGTATCAAGAGAAAATAGGGGGGCTCGTGNGCCAAGGCGTTGACGCCATCAAGTGCGACTTCGGCGAAGCGGCTCCTTTCGACGGATTCTATGCCAACGGCCGCGGCGGTCTCTATGAGCACAANCTCTACCCCCTGCGCTACAACAAAGCGCTCTGGGAGGCCGTGGAACGCTATTCGCCGCGCCACGAAGGCGTGATTTGGGCCCGCAGCGCGTGGGCCGGTTCGCAGCGCTACCCCGTGCATTGGGGCGGCGATGCAGCCACCACCAACGCCGGCATGCTGGGCACACTGCGCGGAGGCCTCTCGCTGGGCCTGAGCGGATTCTCGTTCTGGAGCCACGACATGGGCGGATTTGTCACACCTTCGCCCGACGATCTCTATCGCCGATGGCTGCCCTTCGGATTCTTGAGCAGCCACACGCGCGCCCATGGTGCCCCGCCCACCGAGCCGTGGCTCATCAGCGACGACTTCACCGACGCCTTCCGTGACTGCGCCGAGATGAAGTATGCCCTCATGCCCTACGTGTTTGCGCAGGCCAAAGACTGCACCGAGCGCGGCCTGCCCATGCTCCGCGCCCTCTTTGTGGAGTATCCCGACGATCCCGGAGCATGGCTTGTGGAAGACGAATACCTCTTTGGCAGCCAGATACTCGTGGCGCCAATGCTCGAAAGCGGCACGTCGCGCCAATGCTATCTTCCTCGTGGCAAATGGATAGACTATCAGTCGGGNCAAGTCTATGATGGAGGCTTCCACGAGATTGCCGTGGGCCGCATACCCGNCGTCATCCTTGTGCGCGACGGTTCGCTCATACCCCATGTGCCCGTGGCCCAGCGCACCGACCGCATAGAGTGGGACAAANTGGAGTGGCGACCCTTCCGCGCCGATGCCGAGAAGTGCACCGGACTGCTCTTCCGCCCAGGCGACAGCGCCATCGAGGTGGTGGAGCAATAGCNGCCGTCTGGCGACCGTGGCGCCATCAAGGGGCAGACAGGCCAACCAGCATCGGCCGCCGCGACTATTGTCATTGGCAACCGCCACACACGCCGTCGCCGCCCCAACTATCCCAAACACCCCGCCTCAACGGCTCCTAACAGCAACGGGCGCGTCTCCCCTTCAGGAGGCGCGCCCGCCGTTGCGTTGGTGGCCAAGCTCATTCGCCGTCCACCCACCATTTCACGTCGGCGCCGGCGCTCAGGTCGTGCNGCTTCGGGTTCAGGCGCTTGTCGCCGCCGTTCAGACTCAAACGGTGGCCCGAGGGCAAAAATTTGCACACCACGCTCTTCACGTTGCGCTGCAAATCAAAGTCCTTCTTCTTGTCCACGCCGTCGCTCTCCACCGTCAGGCGGAAGCGTCCCAGCCCGTCTATCACCACCACTTTCGACTCCTGCAACTGCAATTTCATTTCATCCACCAGCTCGTCGATAATGCCCTTCACTTCGCCGGGCCTGAACGTGGTGTTCTCAGATATCTTGCGCGCGATGTCGTCGGTGTGAACCTCGCCCGTGTGAACCGTGTCGGCATACCACTTTCCGTAGCTGCTCTTCGTCTTGTTTTTGTACTGCTTCAACTTGATAAATACTGCCATAATGCTCGTTTTTTATTGTTAAACAAAAGGTTGATTCTCGCTCTTTCAAAGTGCCGGCGGCCATCTCGCATCCGCCATCCAGCGCTTTCGCATTTGCCATCTGCCGCCTTCGCATTCGCCATCTGCCGCCTTCGTATTCGCCATCCGGCGCTTTCGCATCCACAAACCATTGGTTTCGCGTTTGCCCGTCAATGCCCTTGCGTTCGCAAACCAATGGTTAGCAACAATTACCTTATTAAAGTAATTATATTACCTTAATAACTTAATTGTATTACTTTAATAACTTAATTTTNCAAGAATTATTGTGCGCCATCGCAAAAATAATGCGCGGGCGATGCGAAACCAATGGTTTGTGGATGCGAAGGCGGCGGATAGCGAAGGCGAAACTGGCGGATGATGGATGGCGACGCGGCGGGCACAGCAGGCTGGGCTGCCGGAGTCGGAGGGCATGGCGAGGGAAATCGGGAGAAATGGCTGATGGGAGTGGACAGAAAGAACGGCGTGCGCGAGGNCATTGGCCGATGGCTTAGAGGGCACAAAAAAAGAGCGGGCGCGCCGAGGGTTGGCGTGCCCGCTCTGTGAGGGTGTTGGGGATTAGAACTTGAAGTAGTTCTTTGCGTTGTTGTAGGAAATGTCCTCCACCATGCGATACAGGTTTTCCATATCGGCCGGCAGCAGGCCGCGCTCCACGTCGTTGCCGAGCAAGTTGCAGAGCAATCGGCGGAAATACTCGTGGCGCGGGTAGGAGAGGAACGAGCGGCTGTCGGTGAGCATACCCACAAATCGGCTCAACAGTCCCAGCACGGAGAGGGCGTTCATCTGTCGCTCCATGCCGTCGAGCTGGTCGTTGAACCACCAGCCGGAGCCAAACTGGATTTTTCCGGGGCACGAACCGTCCTGGAAGTTGCCCAGCATTGTGGCAATCACTTCGTTGGCGCAGGGGTTGAGCGTGTAGAGGATGGTGCGCGTGAGTTTGCCTTCCATGTTGAGCTCGTTGAGGAAATGGCTCATGGCCTTGGCCGTGGTGAACTCTCCGATGGAGTCGAAGCCCGTGTCGGGGCCCAGCCGGTCATACATCAGCGTGTTGTTGTCCCTTATGGCGCCGTAGTGAAATTGCTGCGTCCAGTTGCTGGCGTGGTCCATTTCGGCACACATCTTCAAGAAGCAGTGCTTGTATTGACGGGTTTCATAGACCGTGAGTTCCTTCTTCTGCATGGCCTTGGCGAAGATGGCTTCGATCTCTGCGTCGGTGTATGGCTCGTCGTAGAACTCCTCGATGCCGTGGTCGCTCAGTCGGCTGCCCATGCTGTGGAAGAAGTCGTGGCGCTTCTGCAGGGCGTCCACCATGTCTTTAAACGTGGAGATGCTCATGCCGGCCACCTCTCCGAGCTTGTTCACATAGTCGGCGAAGTCGGGTTTCTCTATGTTCATGGCCTTGTCGGGGCGCCAGGCGGGAATCATACGGGCGTCTTTTTCGCCCTTTGTNTTTGCGTATTCGGCGTGGTTGTGGAGGTCGTCGATGGGGTCGTCGGTGGTGCACACGGTTTCCACGTTGTAGCGCCGCATGAAGCCGCGCGCCGTGTATTCGGGATCGTTTTGCAGCTTGTCGTTGCACTCATCGAAGATTTCGCGTGCCGTTTTCGGCGACAATTGCTTGGTGATTCCAAATGCCGTCTTCAGCTCTAGGTGGGTCCAATGGTAGAGCGGATTGCGGAACGTGTAGGGCACGGTCTCGGCCCACTTTTCGAATTTCTCCCAGTCGGTGGTGTCTTTGCCGGTGCAATAGCGCTCGTCAACTCCNTTTGTTCGCATGGCTCGCCACTTGTAATGGTCGCCACCGAGCCAGATTTCGGTGATGCTTTTGAACTTGTGGTCTTTNGCTACCATCTCGGGAATGAGGTGGCAATGGTAGTCGATGATGGGCATTTTTGCCGCATGATTGTGGAAAAGATCCTGGGACGTGGCGGTGTCGAGCAGGAAGTTTTCATCCATAAACTGCTTCATAGTCGATGCTTGGTTTTTAAGTAATTGATGATTGTTTCGTGAATAGTCTTTCCATGTGTGGCGACCGCGGGCGCAACGGGCGTTGCCGGTCGCCACTTAGATTTCTGCAAATTTACGACAAAAATTCGAATCGCCGAAACATTTAAACTATATTTAGTTTTGCACGTCTGCCGCGCAACACAATAAACGATGCGTATTTTTTGGTAGGGTGCCCGAAAGTTTTTAACTTTGCAGCCATTAAATTGAGNACCTCCGGATGCCATCGCGCCCTCCATCGNGCCGCGGGCGGGCCTTCGAAAAACGAGGACCATCGCGCCGACCGGCAGGGAGCTGCGGGAGCGATAGAAGCATCCGGCGTATTGACGAAAAAAGCATGGGAAAAGGAAAACTGGCGAAATTTGCCGACATGGAGCGCTACGAAAATGTGTTCCAATACCCTTATGGCGTGGTGTCCGACGTGCCCTTCGAGATGCAAGGTCGCTGGGGCGAGATGTATTTCCACAACAGCAACCCCATTGTTCTCGAGTTGGGCTGTGGCAAGGGCGAATANACCGTGGAACTGGCGCGGCTCTATCCCGATCGCAATTTCATAGGCGTGGACATCAAGGGCGCCCGCATGTGGACCGGCGCCACGCAGGCGCTCCATGAGGGACTGAAGAATGTGGCCTTCTTGCGCACCAACATCGAAATCATCGACCGCTTCTTTGGGCCCGACGAAGTGGAGGAATTGTGGCTCACGTTTAGTGATCCACAAATGAAAAACCCGCGCAAGCGCCTCACTTCCACCCACTTTCTCAATCGCTATCGGCGGTTTCTCGTTGACGGCGGCATTGTGCATCTGAAGACAGATTCCAATTTTCTTTTCACTTATACGTCATACGTGGTGAGCCGCAACAGCCTTCCGCTTGTCTGCAGCACCGAAGATCTCTACGGCATTCTGAGCGGCACGCGCCCGCAACTGCCCATCGACGAGAAGATTTTGAGCATCCAAACGTATTACGAAAGAATGTGGATGGATCGCGGTCTCAACATCCGTTATCAGCAGTTTCGCCTGCCGCACGATGGCGAACTCGCAGAGCCCGACGTGGAAATTGAGCTCGACGACTATCGCTCCTACAAGCGCGACAAGCGCAGCGGAAGCGAGCGGCATGTTTGAGGTGGCGTAAATCTGTCGGGCGACAACGATAGGAACAAAGAATCCTCATTGTATTGACTCTAGCGGACTGATGTTTGTCGGTCGTCAATACAATGAGGAGGCTATCCCCTTTTTAGGTCAAAGTACATCATGCGCGTTCTTAGTGCTTCGCTTTCGGCGATGTCGTAGTATCGTCTTTCCTCGTTTTCTGATGCATNGAGAAACTCAAATCCATTTTTAGAATAGTAGTGCAAGGTTCGAGAGTCATTGTAGGCGTCAACCACGATGAAGCGACAGCCGGTTTTGTTGTCCTCATGTCGAAACCACATTTTCAGGAATAACATAATCTGTGTCCCGACACCGGCCTGATTGTTTTGGTAGTCCACGTTTACCCCGAGGCGACCGATGAGGACCGCCGGATAGCTGCGACCGCGCTTGGAATTGGAGATGTGGCGCTGCAATTTGTTGCGCTCTTTGTTGATGAGCCCTCTCGATTTGATGCTATCGTTGGATAGTGTGACGAGGCCGACAATGCGGTGCGGTTTTTCCGTTGTGATCCAACAATAAGTTTTCCCCAGCATTTCGTCGGCATACTTGGATGAGTCGTTCATGAAGAACTCGTCTAAGTCGGTGTTCCCACATGTGAAAGGGGCACATTTTGCAATGACTTCTTCATCGAAGCGCCGCATTACACAATCTTCCAAAATGGAGAATCCGGTGCGTTCCATGCTCAGAAGGCGAAGGCTTTTGACTTCTCAAGGAACTCGGTAATCTTAGCGGATTCCTTTTTCGATAATTGTGGCGTGGGGGCAGACGAATAGTGCTCGGCTTTGCGAACAAAATCTTCGGCCGATTTCCCTTCAAGTATAGGTATGCTTTTTATCGTTAGTGCCATGTCGTAGGTGTGGATTTTTAACTCTTCCGATGTGCAAAGTTATGCCGTTTTTCTGAGAATTCAAAAAATACGTTCACTTATTTTGCTCGTTTATAGTGCTATCGGGACGATGACTTTCAAGCAGATGTTGCGCCCCTGATTATAGATGCCGGCTTCGCGCAGACGGTTGAGATGGTTGCGATAGGCGCGGTTGAAAATGTTTTGGGCGGCGAGCGAAAGCGTGCATAGGCGGCGGCCGCGCATCATGATGTCGGTGCCGGTTGAGGCGTTCCACAACACATAGGCCGGCGAAGGCGTTTCGGTGTTGTTGGCCGTGTGCACGTGGTGCTGTGCCAGATTGCAGTCCATTTCAACTTCGACGAACAGTTGTTGCAGTGCCCGCCACGGACTGCGGATGTCGTAGTGCAGCGTGGAAAGCCAGCGCGGAGCGGGCGTGAAGGGCAGATAGTGGGCGTCGTCGGACTGATGNAGCTGTAGTGCATTGACGTAAGAAAACGTGTTTTCGAAGTGCAGTCTGCGCCACGGATGCAGTATCACCATGGCTTCGAATCCCGACAAGCAGGCATCGCCCTGACGATAGGTGAACACCTCGTGGGCGTCGATCACGCTTCCTGTCTTCTCCATGAAGATGTAATGAGAAATGCGGTTGACGAAGAGCGCCAGCTTGGTCGAGAAGATGTCGCCCGAGAAGTCGGCGCCCAGATCAAACTGCCACGAGGTTTCGGCCTGCAAATCTTGGTTGCCGCGCTCATATCGCAACGTGCCTTCGTGGACGCCGTTGCTGCCCAGCTCACTGAGATTGGGCGCCCGAAAACCGCGTGCCACATTGGCGCGCAAATCAAATCGAGAGGATACATTATATATAATGCCTGCACTGCCGGTGATTCCGCAGAAATGGCGACGGAAATCGTCAAAGCGCAACGAGCCGTCGTCTTCGAGTGCCATGCCGTGCAAGCGGCGATGGTCGTAGCGCAATCCGCCACTCACGTGGAGCCGTTCGGCAAAGTCTTTGGCTGCTGTAGCGAAGACGCCGATGTCGAAGAGACTGTAGGCCGGAATGAGAAACTCCGTGCCAAGATTTTGCGACCGCTGCCACATGCCGCCAATGCCGGCGTTCATCGTCCAGCCGTGCCATGCCGGCGAAACGTAGCGCGCGTCGTAATTCACGGTGTGCAGGCGGAAATCGAGACCACATTCGTGGGGCGCTTCATATTCTTGTCTGCGATTTTGCTGATAGCCGAGCAGCAGTTTTACTTGTCCATCGCCCAGTCGGACGGCATTGTCGAGCACAGCTTTGTAATGGTGTATCTGTTGGAATGGAGCTCCAGCCTCTTCGTCGGCGTCTTCATCGTCAGCCTCGCCGGTCTCCACGATGCCCGGTTTCAGATGATAATAGGAGAGCTTGAGATGGCTGTGTCCCCACGTTTTGTTGACCCCCAGCAGTCCGCTCAAGGCTTGTTCGGAGAATTGTGAGTTGGCTACACGACCGTTGACGCTGTTCTTATATGCGCCGGCCCCCTTCTGACTCCAGCGCCAGTCCCACACCAAGGCGGACTGGTGNCCGGCGAAGTTGACGGAATATTCCCACAGTCGGGCGTTGGATTGCCATCCGCCCTGCACGTTGGCCGCCATTGTGCCTTGCGGCATCACCGGCNCACGATGGAACACCACCACGCCCGCCATGGCGTCGCTGCCATACATCAGTGAGGCCGGGCCCTTCATGATTTCCACGGAATGAACATCGGCGCCGTCGATTTCCACGCCGTGTTCGTCGCCCCATTGCTGGCCCTCTTGGCGGATGCCGTCGTTCACCACCAGCACGCGATTGTAGCCCAGTCCGCGAATCACGGGTTTGGAAATGCCGCCGCCTGTGGTGATCTGGCTCACCCCCGGATGCTTGGCCACGGCATCGGTGATGTTACTGGCCGCGATGTGCTGCAGCTCGTCGGCCGATATGACACTCACCGGCGCCGGAATATGATTGATGTGGGTGGAGCCCGTGAGTCCGGTCACCACCACTTCGTGCAAATGCACGCACGTGTCTTGCGCCTCTTGTGCATGATTCTGAATGCAACAGGAGAGCAAGCAAAAAATCAGATTTGTTGCTTTCATGTTTTGAAAAATGATTTACGTTGAGACTTAAAATGGCGAGTTTCAAACGTAAATCGGAGGCGCGCGCAAACGAAGATTGAGCAGGGCGCGGAGGACGGGCACCGATGTGGTGGCACAGAAAACACGCTCCACCATCGGCGGAACGATGCACATCGTGAGCATCGGCGCCAAGANATAGCTCAGCAGGCTGAAGTGACACAGCAGACAGTCGCCCAAATGACCGGCACCGGCCGACAGATGGCCGGCGTGCGGCGTGTGGGCCACGCACTCCATACACGTGTCGGTCGCTGCTGCGCCCTCGTGGGTGTGCAACGTTGCAGCGAGAAATGCCGGCAGGAAAACGGCCAGCAGCAAGCGCGCTATCAATCGTCTGCGATGCTCTGTCATTTCACGTTGTATTCGAAGTGNTGATAGTCTTTACTGTTTTTCCAATCGCCGCCCCACGAAAAGCCCTCGGCCTTGAACAGCCGGTAGGCTGGGTCATTGCGGTCGATCTTGTATTTGAAGGTTCGCTTGTCGCGATTGTAGGCATAGTTGCGCCCGTTGGCAGGTTCCACTTTCTGGCCTTTCACGCACGGATTGTAGCGGGGATTGATGTCGATGGCCAGCCCCCGCCCATGTTTCGACACGCGGCGCGTGCCCTTGACAAAGCGGAAATTGAAGGCGCTAGTGTTGTTGGCTTGCATGGAGCGCTCGTCGTTGGCATCGTAGTCGTCAACGAGCACCATGCGNTCAATGCGATAGTTGGCCTCGTAGAGCCGGCGAAACACGCGCACCACGCGCTCGGCAATCTGGCGATTGACCACCATTTCGCCGCGCTGCACCTGCNCGTCGGCGTTGCGATGGAGCAGGCGCAAATAGCGTAAATCTGAGCGTTGCTGCGTGCATCCNGCCTTCCATGACTTTCCTTGCATCCGGCGAAACGTGGCATCGCTCAGCGGTTCGGCCGCAAAGCAATCGTCGAGTTGTAGTGATTTTACGNCACCTTCGCTCACGATGGTGCCCGCCTGCCATGCTACGCTCTGGGCACGAACAATCATGCCGCCCGCTAGGAGCATCATCATGATGAGGAGGCGGATGATGAGCGTGCGNGATATGTGCGACGTCAACTCGAGGTTTTTATGGCGAATGGATTTTGTCATGACAGAAAGGCGATAAGCGCTGGCGTTGCCGTTGTCAGAATTTATAGGAGGCGTAGGCCATAAACCACAAACCTTGTTGCCGCAGATTGCCGGCAGTGAGGCCGCCCTGCGTGTAGGTGGTNTTGAAGAGATTGTGGATGTCGAAGCCCACGGAGAAGGGTTTCAGGTCGTATTCGGCGCCGAGATTGACAATGGNGCGCGCCGCANTGGTGCCGAAAGTGACACGGTCGGTTGGGGAGGTGACGTTGACCGTAAACGTNTTCTGCTTGCCGTAGAAGCAGAGGTGTCCGTGCAGGCGCAAACGGCGCAGCAGTTGATAGGCCGTCACGAGGTTGGCGCTGATTTCGGGAACGTTGGGCTGAAAGTCTTCGGCGCCGAGGTTGTAGTCCACCTCAATCGTCTTTTGCCATGTGAAGGTGAGGTGCGATGTGAGGCGATTGCGGCGATAGTCGGCCGTGATTTCCACACCGAGGTTCTTTCCCGAAGCCGCATTGGAGTGGAATAGGCCGCTGGGGAAAATAAGGTTTTTGGCATAGTTGAAGAAGGTGTTGACTTCAAAGTTGAGCCCCGGGACGAGTTTGTCGCTGCCGAAAGAGACCTGCCAAGAATAGAGCTTTTCGGGGAGCAGATCAATGCTGGTGGCAGTGGTGGGCGTCATATATAGCCCCAGCACGTAGTTGGTTCTGCGATAGAAATAGGGCGCATCGACGAAGGAACGCGAGAAGTTGATCTTGGCATTCCACTTGTTGCCCACATAAACAATGGCGGCGCGGGGTGACAATTCGTTGATTTTCTTATCATCGGAATACTGCTTGTAGTCGTAGCGCAGTCCCACATTGAGAATCCAGTTGCGCCAGCGATGCTTCATTTGCAGGTAGGCATCGGCACCGTGCTCAACACCTTTTCCGAGTTCCTTAATGAGTCCTACCTCTTTCAACACCTGGTCGTATTTGTAACCGATGAAGTAGCGCGTGTCTTCAAGTTCGAAACGGTTGTAGTGAGCGCCAAAGCTGATGGTTCCGTTGTGCGTTCCGTTGTTAATGTAATTGTAGTCGGCTTTGAGGAGTGCACCAATGTTGCTCTCTTGTGCATCGTGGTAGCGGTAAACGCCATTGTTGTTGAGCGGAGCATTGTAGGCCGTGTCGAGGCCCATGATGGTGCCGAGTTTGGGAAACGCATTTTCGGAGAGCACCTGATAGTGAGTGAGGTCGGAGACATCGTAGGTGATGGATGCGCCCACGCCCCATCGGCCGAAGGTGTTGTTGTAGCCCACTTCGGCGTGGTGCGTTTTGGTGCCTATGCCCACCTCTTGCCCGCGATAGGTGGTGTATTTCTCATAGTCGTAGGGCGAGAAGGTGTAGCTGGCAGTGAGCGAAGGCACCACTTTTGAACAGCGACTGTTGTAGAGAAACGAGAACTCCTTCCAGCGGATGGTGACGCCGAGGTCGTAGCTGGGGCCACCTCGGAAGGCTCCGATGAGATAATTGCCATCGTAGAGATGAAGCCCCGTTTCGGCGGCATCGATGTATGCCGGTTGTCCGCCGGCACGATANATGCTGCCCCACACCATGATGTTGATGTCGTAGTAGGTCTTTCCGAAGATGATATCGCCACGCCGCTGACCATAGTTGCCCAGTCCGCCCCGCAGTTGCACACCGTCGATGTCTTGCCCGCTCTTCGTGATGATGTTGATAACGGCGGTGAGGGCCACGCCGCCATAAAGCGACGACGACGGACCGCGGAGCACTTCTATCTGCTTGATCTTTTCGAGCGACATGCTAAAATCGGGTGCTCCCGTGTTGGTGGCGTAGCTGTTGAGGCGGTGCCCGTTGAGCATGATGAGCATTTTTTCTTGCCCAGAACTGAACACGCCGCGCATGGCCACATTGACGTCGCCATTGTTGTCCACGTCTGTCATGCCCGGCACGTAGGCCATAAGCACCTCTTTGAGATTGCGGCCGCCGCAGTCGCGTATCATTTCTTCGGTGATCAGCGTGATGGGAACGGGCGATTCGTCAATGCTTTCGGCTTGTGACGATGCGGTGGTGATGGTGGCGGTCATGCCGGCTTTGATGCTGTTCACGATGTCGTTGAATCGCAAAGGGTCTTGCATCGTGGTGGTGTAGTAGGGATTCTCGTGGAGCAACAACCGTGCATAGCGCTCGGCTTCCACCTTGTCGTCGAGGGCAAGATAGCTGAGCGAGAGCAGTTTGTATGCCGTTTGCCGGTATTCGCCGCGGAAGTTTTTTACGCTGTCTTCAAGCAAATTGATGGCCTCTTCGAAGCGCCCGATGTCGTAATCGGCCTGGGCGGCGTCGCACAGATTGTCTTGTTGCTCGAGGGCTTGTGCTTGCGCCGCGATGGCCACGATGCTGAGCAGGCAGATGAGAATGAGCTTTTTCATTTCTTCTTGAGGGGGATGGCGAGGGTGAAACGTGTGAATACGCCTTCTTCAGATTCGAAACTGAGCTTGCCGTGGTGCTTGTTTTCGATGATGTCGCGCGTGATGCCCATGCCCAATCCCGTGCCGCGGCCCACGGGCTTGGTGGTGAAGAAGTTTTCGTAGAGATGCTGTTTCACTTCGGGCGACATGCCTTTTCCGTTGTCTTCGATAGTGATGACGAGCATCTTGTCTGCCGCTTTGACGCTCACTTCCACGGCGGGATCGTAGCCGTTGCCGCCTTGTTGGCTTTTCTCCCACACGGCATAGCAGGCGTTGTTCATCACGTTGAGCACGGCTCGACTTAGGTCTTGCGGTATCACCTCTACGAGCGGCAACCCTTGCTGATAGTCTTCGCCGATGCGGATGTTGAAGCCTTTCACGTTGGCACGCATGGCATGATAAGAGAGCCACACGTATTCCTTGACGAGTTTGCACACGTCGGTGGGGATGAATTCGTCTTCCTTACCGCGCGAATAGAGCAGGATGCCGCGAATGATACTGATGGCTCGCTCACCGTGTTCTGCAATCTTGCCCATGTTTTCCTGCAGGTCGGCCACGATGTCTTCCATGTCTTCACGATCGTCATCGGCGAGTTTGTNGGCATTGTCGTCGAGAATTTCAGTGAGATCTTTCAGGAGTTTACTCGACATCTTNGAGAAATTGATGACAAAGTTGAGCGGATTTTGTATCTCGTGGGCAATGCCGGCGCTGAGCATTCCCAGCGAAGCCATCTTCTCCTGCTGTTGGAGCTGCTGTTGGAGTTGCGTGATTTCAGACATATCAGGCGTTGGTTGTTGTGTGTTATACATTATATATTGGTGTCCCTCGTGAGGGGTAGTGTGATGGTAAACTCGCTGTATTGATCTTTCACGGAGTCGGCGGTGATGTCACCGCCATGGTTTTGAGCAATCTCTCGGCTCAGATATAGTCCCACGCCGGCGGCCTCGCCCGTGGTCTTGGTGGTGAAGAAAGGATCGAAAATCTTCTTCAGAATGGTTTCTTCGATGCCGATGCCGTTGTCGCGCAGATGTATTCGTGCCATGTCGGCAGAGGTTTCTAGGCGGATGCTCACTTCGGGGGTGAACCCCACGCCTGCCGCTTTCTTCTTCTTCACGGCGTAGATGCCGTTGGCCAGGATGCTCATCACCGACTTGCTGAGCTGCTCTGCGTTGCCATTGATGTGAACGGGGTGGGATGGAACATCAATAGCGGTGTGGATGTCGTGCTCGTCGATGTCTTTGTGGAAATAGCCGTTGAGCATTTCGAAATCCTTGCGGAGCATTTCCACAAGGTCCATCTTTTCCATGCCGCCCGAGCGGTCTTTCAACAGTTCTTCCATGGCCTTCAGCGTGCGCGTGGTGTTCATGCCGTGCTCTTCCACCTTTTGCAGGTTTTGCCGAAGCATGCCGAGCACGTCTTTCGTGTCGTCGTAGTTGTCGGCATCCATGTGCTCTTTTTCGTCTTCGATGTTGGCCTCCACATCGTTGATGAGCGACGACGAGAGCTTGGAGAAGTTGTTGATGTAGTTGAGCGGATTGAGTATGCGGTCGATGAGCCCCTGTGTGAGCTTGCCTGCTGTGGCCATTTTCTCTTGTCTCACCAGCTCCTTCTGAGCGTTGCTCAGCTCGCTGAGCGCCTTTTCTAGGCTGTTTGACTTCTCTTCGATCTCATCCTTTTGTTGCGCAATTTCCGCCGTTCGTTCGCTCACCACGCGTTCCAACTTTTCTTTGTCCTTGACCAGCCGTTTCATGCGATACTTGAAAAGGGCATAAATCAGCGCGGCAAGAATGAGTGCGTAGATGATGAACATATACCAGCGCAAGAAGAAAGGATAGGCAATGGAGAAGGCAATCTTCTCGATGTTGGAGAGATTGCCGGCCGCATCCATTGCCTGCACTTCGAAGGTGTAGGTGCCGGGCGATTGATTGATGAGGCGGGTGATTTGGTCGTCCTTCCACGAGCTCCACTCNCCGCCGTTGATGCGATGACGATAATACTCGGCGCCTTGCAGCGAAGGATAGTCTATGGCATAGGAAAATGTGATGTTGCGATCGTCGTCTGAAAGGACGGGCAATCGTTCGGGCAGGTTGTCGTGGCCGCCGCCCCATAGCAAACTGTCGTTGCGCAGGCGGATGGAGCGGATGTGGATGCGAGGCTTGGTGTTGAGGTTGGGGTCAGGATAGTCGAAGCGCATGCACACCAATCCGAAGTCGCCGCCCACCCACAATTGCTTGTCTCTTGCATGAAGGGCGCGAATGGTGAATTCGTCGAGTTGTTTAATCCACTTATCGTAGTCCTTCGATATGGCCCCGTTTTTCGCTGTGTAGAGATTTTTGCCTTCTTGGTCGGTGAGCCAGATGTTGCCGGCTTCGTCTGTCTTTGAGAACAAGGGGTAGTGAGGGATGGCTTTTTTCATCTTCGGAGCGCTCGCCATGTGTGTGCCGTTCCACTCATATATGCCGCTTTCGGTCACCACATAGGCGCGCTGCCGATCGATGACGAGCGTGGCAATTTTGTCTTTCCCTTTGCTGCCTTCGGTTTCGATGGGGATGAAGGCTTTGCGCCCTGATGGACGAATGTTTACTTGTCCGTAAAGATTTTGNGCCCAGAGGTTTCCGTCGTTGTCGTTAAACAGTTTCGTTACCTTCTCCATGTCGGAGATTTTCTGTCGTCCGCCATTGGCGTTGANGTAGATGCCGTCCAGCTCGCCGCTGTAATATCCGCCATTGTCGGGCAGCACGGCAGTGGTGTTGTAGGCCGAAAGTTGTGATGCGTTGCCATCNGAGCCGATGCGATAGACACCGTTGCTGGTGGCGGCCAACAGGGCGTTCCCCGATGGCGTGAGCTGCCAGCAGGCGTGTTTCACTTGTTGCACGGGAGTGAAGCGCATGCNTGTCTGCTTGAACAATCCGCCCAAGGTGCCCACAAACATACGGTTGCCCAAGTAGGCAATGGAGAGCACCTCGCCCTTCAATCCCTCGCTTTGTGTGAATCGGGAATACGANGATGGCACGTTTACGGCGAAGATGCCGTTGTCGGTGGCTCCCCAAATGATGCCGTGCCCGTCGTAAGTGATGTGGNTGATGCTGTTGCTGCACAAGCCGTTGTCTTCGTCGATGGTGCAAATGGTGTTGCCGCGACCGTCGGTGATGACCAGCCCCTCGCCGGTGGCCAATGCTTCGAGCCCGAAATCGAGTCGCTGTCGCTGCTTCACGTCCTTTGCATTGACATAGACCGACTTGCCTTCTTCCGGCACCGAGGCATCGTTTAGCCGCTCGGCCTTGTTGCCTTTGATGTGATAAATCTTTTGGTCGGACGTNAAGAATTGTATCTCGCCATGGCGTTCCCATATCCAATTCACCTCGCCGTTCAATTGTTCATCGGCCTTAAAACCAATTTGCATTAGGCGATAGATGCCATTGCGATCGATGTCCACATAGCCCATATAGTTGTATCCACCGGTCCAAATGCGGTTGTGGNTGTCGCGAAACACGGTGGTGAGNCGTTGCACGCCTGGCGTGTGGAGCACCTGCCATTCGGCTTTGTCGTAGATGAGCAGACCTTCGAAGTTGGCGGCAAACACGATGCCCTCTTTCGATGTGATGATGTCGAAGGTGCGATTATGGGCGTCATACTCTTGCGCCGTGAAGTTGCGCAGGAAGGGCACGCCTTGGGCCGAGACTTTGACAGCAACGACCGGCATCAGCAGTGCCGCGAGTAGGANTGTGTGCAAACGGGGCTTCATGGCGGTCATTTTACATAGGTTCGATANGGCACATGCTCACCGACATAGGCGTTCCATTCGTCGCGTGTCATGTTGCGCTTGAAGTTTTCTTTCAGTTTGTCGGCCATCACGTCGGGCGAGATGGCGGCATCGATCAGTGCTCCGTCGGCGGCGCCGGCCCACAAGAAGTCCTCCTTCTTTTGCACGAAGAAGCATTGCACCCACTGTTTCCCGTCGTAGAGCGTCATGGGTTCTGTGCGTGCTTGTTCCAGATTCCATGCTTTGATGGTGCCGTCGTAGGAAGAGGAGTAAACGCTACTGTTGATAAACGCGAGGCCCGATATGCGCGAGCGATGTCCCAGCAGGTGGAGCTGCTGTCCGTTGTCGCTCACCAGATAGATGTGTCCGTTGGAGGTGCCGTAGCCGCTCAGGCCGCTCTTGTCGTCGTAGAAGAAGGCGCTCACCACTCCCTTGCACGGCTGTTTCGTGGCTTTCACGCGATGATGCTCGTCCAGGAGGTGCATCGTTCCGTCTTTTCCAAACAGACATGGCCTGCCTTTATACACGCCGGCGGTCGAGACGGTGAAGTCGAGCGCCACGTTGCTTGTGGGCTGTTCTTGACGACAATCAAACCACGACACATCGTTGTCGGCCACCAACACGAGGTAGCGTCCTTGCCGCAATATCTTGCAATAGTTGATTGCGGGCAGCGGAAATATGATGTGCGGCTTGTCGCCCTCCTTGTAATACAGATGCCCGGTGCGGCTCAAGGCATAGATGTGGTCGTCTTCGGCATAGAGCACATCCCGCCAATCGTAGGCATTGTCGCTGAACAGCTGCTTGTGTTGCAGTTTCATTTGGTCGAATTTCTGCCAATGNAGGTCACCGTAGCTGCTGCCCGTCACAAAGATTTTCTCCCACGAGGGGGTGCACGATATGCAGGTGAGAGCCCCCTTGTTGTAGTTCCACTTGCTGATGCCCCCAAAGGTGACGCTCAGCGCCTGGTAGATGTCGGGATACCGCACGTCGCCGCCGTTTTCCTTCATCAGTGTATAGGCAGTGTAGGCCAGCAGCGCGCCCAGCTCCTTGTTGCCGGTCTGATAGCGCGTGGTGGCCAGATTGGCCACGGTCACGGCCAGCGATTGCAGTCGCAGGGTGTCGGCGCGATGATAAGCTAGGTTGGCGTTGTTGCGCTCCGTCTCGGCTGTTTTGCGTTGCGCCTCGGCGGTGGCGTAGGCGTCTTTCGCGTTTCTTTCGGCTTCCAATGCGTTCTGGCGGGCTATCAAGGCATTCTTTCGCTCCACCTCCGACTGGTTGCGCATCTTGTTGGCGAGCTCAGTTTGCGCCACGGCCTCCAATCGTTGTTCTTCGGAAATCTCTTTTTGCTGGTAGGCTATTTCCTCCATCTGCTTGCTGATGCTCTGCACCACCACTGACTGCCGCTCCTTTTCTGAGAGGTCGTCGATGCGGGTGTTGAGCTCGGAAATTGCCTTTTTGTTGCGATGGTTTTGGGTGTAAAGCCATCCCGTGGTGCCCAACAAGGCTGCGCACGCTGCTGCCAGCACGATGTTGCTTTTCGAGAGCTTCATTCCGAATGCAGTGTGTTTTTAAGGTTATACTTCAGTNTTNTTGCATAAATCGCTGGGAAACAGCGGTATTATTNCCATGTTAATCACTTTCTTTTTACGGNCAGAATGGTGATGTCGTCGCTCTGCGGACGAGTGCCGGCGAAGGCATTCACATCGGCCAGCAGCCCCTCGATGAGCGTGCGGGGCGTGTCGCCGTTTTTGTCTTTCAGGAAGGAGGCGATGCGCTCCTCGCCATATTGCTCGTCTTGTTCGTTGAACGCCTCGCTCACGCCGTCGGTGTAGAGCAGCAGCGTGTCGCCCGATTCCAGCGTCACACTCTCCTCTTGGAAGGCCATATCGCTCACAATACCCATCACCACATTGGTGCTTGCGGGCAGCTGTTTCACGGTGCCGTCGTTCTTCAACACGNAGGGTGGGTTGTGCCCGGCATTGCAATAGCTCACGCGGCCCGTTGGAATGTGATAAACGCAGTAGAAGGCTGTGACAAACATACAGTCGGCCGACTCGCCGCAAAGCAGCTTGTTGGTGTATTCCACGCATTCGCGGGCGTTGGTGCTTCGTGTGCCGGCGGCCCTCAGCAGNGTTCGGCTCACGGCCATCAGCAGCGCTGCAGGGATGCCTTTGCCGCTCACGTCGGCCACGCTAAACCCGATGTGCTCTTCGTCGATGCGGAAGAAGTCGTAGAAGTCGCCGCCCACGTCGGTGGCCGGTGTCATCAGTGCAGCGATGTCAAAATTGTCGAGCTCCTCTGGGAAGGGCGGGAATATGCGTGGCAAAATGGCCTGCTGAATCTCTCCGGCCACGGCAAGGTCGCCTTTCAGCGACTCCAGTTGCGAGTGCTCTTTTTGCGAGTTTTTGATATAGTTGATCTGCTCGATAGCCTTCTCTATCGTTACGCTCAGGTCGTCCAGATCAATGGGCTTCGTGGCGAAGTCGAAGGCCCCGTTGTTCATAGCCGTGCGGATGTTGCCCATGTCTCCATATGCCGAAACCATGATGCACTTCAGGGCNGGGTTGCGCATTTCGTTGATCTTGGTCAGCAGCGTCAGTCCGTCCATCTCGGGCATGTTGATGTCTGAGAGGATGATGTCAAAGTCGGGGTGCTTCACCAGCATGGCGAGCGCCTCCAGTCCGTTGTGGGCAAACGAGAATTCATACTCACCCTTTCTGATTTTGCGCCTGAAATATTGCGTCAAAAGCAGCTCGAGGTCCATCTCGTCGTCCACGCTGAGAATCTTTACAGCCATAGTCCGTGTGTCTTTTTAGTATTGTTTTTTAATATGTATGCTCTTGCCTAAGGCTTTTGCCTTTGCCGTTGTCGGCTTGCCGCTGGGCTGCTTGTGCGCGTTTTCGTTTCAGATAGCGCACGCGGGCACACTGCGTGTCGAAAGCGTTTTGCATGGAGTCGCGATGTATCCGCAGGGCTGCCAATCGTTCCATTTCGCCCTCCGTGGCACACAGCGCCTCCAAATGAGCATCGGCCGCCCGTTGGGCCGAGTCATACTGCGCCGTGGCCCGCTGCAGCTCCGCATCGGCGGCCGGAATCGCCGCCTCGGCCGCCGCCGTCAGCGAGTCGATGTGTTTCAGCAGCGCATTGCCGCCCTCGTGGCGCGGCCCGTTGCCGCAGGCGCCTGCCGTGAGCAGCATCAGCAGCATGGCCGGATAAAGTGCTTTCACGTTGCAAATATACACAATAATTTTGAAAACCACCATGCGCATGGCGTTTTTTCGGCCACCGACATCCATTTTATTTCAAGTTCTGTGTTCCTTTTTCGCCACGCGCACGACGTTTTTTCGGCCACCGACATCAAAAAAAACACGGCGCCGGCCATGGCTTCTTCAGCACGAAGAACCGCTCTTGTTTGGCAACGGGATGGCGGCCGGCATTGAAACTTGGCTTGCTTGGTGCGGGGATGAGGCTAAACCAACGGGGATGTGACCATCTGCCGATGGGGATTTTGCAGTCGCCCGACAATGGTCTCGTGTTCGCCGTCCATTAGTTTTCGAAACGCAAATCATTGGTTTCGCGTTCGCCATCCCTTAGTCTTGCGTTCACTATCCAATGGCTTGCAACAATTAAGTTATTAACTTAATTATATTACCTTAATAACTTAATTCAATTACTTTATTAACTTAATTCTCGAAGGGCAATGGTTTGCGAATGCAAGGGCATTGACGGGNGGATGCAAAACCAATGGTTTTCCATCGCGAAACCGCCGGATGGCGATGACTGGAGCGCCGGATAGTGAATGCGAAACCGNCGGATGGCGATGACAAGGGCACCGGTTGGCGACGGCNAGCGTAANGGGTGGGGGAGTGGCGGTGGCGAATTTTTGTATCGTGCTGCACAATTCTCACGATTTCTGAACGATTTTTATCGTTTGATAGGGCAGCAAAGTTGTATCTTTGCAACAGAAAACAAATCGATGCAATCTAACAGAACAACATGATGAGAAAAAGTATTTTCGCTTTAATCGCTTTTGTCGTATGCTGCGCGGATTTGCAGGCGCGCGACTCTTACAACTTCAACAGCGGATGGACCATCAACAACGGCGCTCGTGTGACGCTGCCACGGGCTTGGAACGAGCGCGCGGCCTTTGCTGTGGCAAGCGTTGATATGCCCGACTCGGTGGTGTGGTATCGGAAGACGTTTTCGCTGCCCAAGATGCAGAAGGGCGACCGCGTGATCATCGAGTTTGAGGGTGCTAAGCAGGCCGCCGAGGTGTTTGTCAACAAACAGCGCGTGGGACTCAGCGAGAACGGCGTGATGGCTTTCGGCTTCGATCTGACGCCCTACGTGAAGAAGGGCAAGAATCTGATCGAGGTGATGGCCGACAATGACAAGAAGTATCACGAGCGCTCCACGGGCTCGGCCTTTCAATGGAACTACGGAGAGTTCAACTGTAACTATGGCGGGATAACGAAAAACGTGAAGCTCCACATTGTGCCGGCCGTGCATCAGACGCTGCCGTTGTGGCGCAATCTGGCCACCACGGGACAATATATATATGGTAGTGATTACGACATCGACGGGCACAGCTGCACGGTGAACGTGGAGACGCAGGTGAAAAACGCCACCGGCCAACCGGCCGCCGTGGATCTGCAAGTGGTTGTGGAGGAGATGGACGGTCGCGAGGTGGCGCGCTTTGCGGGCAATTCTGCCACGCTGGCCGCCGGCGAAACGGGCACGCTCAAGGCTTCGAAACGGCTCTCGGGGCTGCATTTCTGGAGTTGGGGCTACGGCTATCTCTATCGCGTGAAGACCATTGTGGCGGGCGACGAGGTGAGCACCGTTACGGGATTCCGCAAAGCCGAGTTTAAAAACGGCATGATCTACTTGAANAACCGCGTGATGATGGTGCACGGCTATGCCCCCCGCTCCACCAANGAGTGGCCCGGAGTGGGGCTGTGCGTGTCGCCGTGGCTGAGCGACTATTCCAATGCTCTGCAGGTGGAGAGCGGCGGCAACGTGGTGAGNTGGATGCACATCACGCCTTCGAAGCAAGACATCGAGAGCTGCGACCGCGTGGGACTCATACAGGCCATGCCCGCAGGTGATGCCGAGAAAGACGTGGATGGCCNCCGNTGGACGCATCGGGTGGACGTGATGCGCGATGCCATCATATACAATCGCAACAATCCCAGCATACTTTTCTATGAGAGCGGCAACAACAACATCAGCGANGAGCACATGGCCGATATGCTGAAACTGAGGCTGGAATACGACCCCCACGGCATGCGTGCCATCGGCTGTCGCAATATGCTCAACACCAAGGTGGCAGAATANGGCGGCGAGATGTTGTATATCAACAAGAGCGACGGCATTCCGATGTGGCAAATGGAGTATTGTCGCGACGAAGGAGTGAGGAAATACTGGAACGAGTGGAGCTATCCTTATCACAAAGAAGGCGAGGGACCGCTCTATCGCAACGCGCCCGCGCCGGCCTANAATCGCAATATGGACGAGCTGACGGCCGAGTTTGTGCGTCGTTGGTACGACTACTACGTGGAGCGCCCTGGGCAGGGCACCAAGGTGAATTCGGGGGGCGTGNAAATCATATTCTCTGATTCGCAGAGCCACGCCCGCGGAGAAACCAACTATCGCACCAGCGGCGTGACCGACCCCATGCGCATCGCGAAAGACGGATTCTATGCCCACCAGGTGATGTGGACGGGATGGGTGGACGACGAGACCCCCAAAACCTATATCATGGGGCACTGGAACTATAAGCAGGGGGCCACGTTGCCGCGCATCTATGTGGTGAGCAATTGNGACACCGTGGCACTGCATATCAACGGCCGCGACACCGGTATTCGCCCGAAGCATGAGTGCCGCTATCTGTGGACGTTCGAGAATGNGCCGTTNGAGCAGGGCACCGTCAGCGCCGAGGGGCAGGGCTTNTTGGGCCGTGGCGGAACAGCCCGCTATGAAATCAGCACGGCCGGCGAGCCCCACCACATCCGCCTNACGAAGATGGAAAACCCCACGGGCTGGAAGGCCGACGGGGCCGATCTGGCGCTGGTGGAGGTGGAAGTGGTGGACCGCGAGGGCCGGCGCTGTCCTTTGGCCAACAACATGATGACCTATACCGTTGACGGGCCGGCCGAATATCTGGGCGGTGTGGCCAACGGACGGGCAGACAACTATGCGCGTGCCACCACTTTCCCAGTGGATGCCGGTGTGAATCGCGTGATGCTGCGCTCCACCGAGCAATCCGGCAACGTTGAACTCCANGTGTCGGCCGACNGCCTGCCCGCCGCATCGGTGACGCTCACCACTCATCCCGTTGAGGTGAAANACGGCCTTTCGCGCTGGTTCCCGTCCGACGGTCTGAAGAGCTCGCTCGTGCGCGGCGAAACTCCTCGCACCCCATCCTACGAGCAAGTCTATCGCGACATCCCCATCGTGTCGGCCGAAGCCAAGGTGAATGCCGACAAAGTGCAACTGGCCTTCGATGGCGTAGAGAGCAGCAAATGGGAGAGCAACGGCCACTTGGAAGACTCGTGGATCAAGTTCACGCTCGCCGAAGACACGCCCCTNGAGTTTGTCTGTCTGAAGATGGTGGCCTTCCGCAGCAAGTCTTACCCCATCGAAATCTATGCCGGCGATGAGCTCGTGTGGAGCGGCAACACGCCCAAGTCGTTGAGCTACGTGCGATTGCCCCTTCAGAAGAAAGGCGTTCGCAGCAACACTTATCTCATCAAGATGACGGGNCCCACCATCGACGGCGATGCTTTCGGCCAAGTGAAAGAGATGGAACGGCAGAACAATGAGGCGAAAGTGTCGGGCCGCAACGCGCTCCGCATCATCGAAGCCGAGTTTCTGGCGAAGAAATAACTATTAAAATGGCGTTTCCGAACGAATACTCCATCCTTNGAACGATATTCATGGGTGGCACCGCCGCCGGCGTGCTACCTTTGCACCAAGGTTAGTTAGTTTTTTTAAATAAGGGTTTTAGTTATGGTAAAAGGAAAAGGCAATCGGGACACGGCCGGCCGTGAGGTTAGCGGTCCCCATTCTTTTCCGTTTTGAAAACTTGCACCTTCGAAAAAGAAAAGCTACATTTGCGGCTTGAAAAACAATTAAACGACATATTCATAGATATGAATAAATCCATCGTGCTCCCTATGCTCTTGGTGGCTTTAGTCTCGAGCGCTTCCGCACAACCCCAGCAGTGGGATCTCACCCGCCCGCAACCGACCTACACCGAGGCCACGGGATATGGCTACGACATCCTGCCGTCGCCATCGGCCGGCAAGGCGCGCCCCTATTATTTCTCTGTGCGTGTGCCCGACGGCAACTATCGCCTGACGTTCACCATCGGAGGGCGTCGCGCAGCCAACACCACCGTGAGAGTGGAAGACCGGCGGCTGTTGCTCGCTCCCACCAACACGAGGAAGGGGGAGCAACTCACCTATACTTTTCTCGTGAACAAGCGGTCGCCGCTCATCTCGGGCCGCGACAGCGTGCACCTGAAGCNNGGAGAGCGCAAGGCCGACTGCCTGGATTGGGACGACAAACTCACGATAGAGGTGAACGGCAGCGCCCCTCTGCTGCAGCGCATCTCGATAGAACGGGCCGACAACACGCCGACGCTCTTCCTCTGCGGCAACTCCACCGTGACCGACCAGCGCCACGATCCCTACGCCTCGTGGGGGCAGATGATCACGCAGTGGATGGACGACGGCTTGGCCGTGTGCAACCTAGCCGAAAGCGGACTCACTGCCTCCTCGTTTCTCGCCCAACGCCGGTTGGACAAAATACTGAGCATGCTGAAACCCGGCGACTACGTGATATGCGAGTTCGGGCACAACGATGAGAAAGAGAAATCGCCGGGTTCGGGTGCATGGTTCAATTATGCTTATGCGCTCAAGAAGTATATCGACCGTGTGAGGGCAGCAGGCGGCCACATCGTGCTCTGCACCCCCACACAGCGCCGCCGCTTCGATGGCACTCGCGTGGCGCCCACCCACGGCGACTATCCAGAGGCTATGAAAATGGTGGCCGCCAAGTGCGAGGTGCCGCTCATCGACCTCACGCAGATGTCCACCACATTCTATGAAGCCATGGGCCCCGAAGAGAGCAAACACGCCTTGGTGCATTATCCCGCCGGCACCTTCGCCGGACAAGCCAAACCCCTTGCCGACAACACGCATTTCAACCCCTTTGGCGCCGGACAAATAGCCAAGATGGTTGTGATGGGCCTCAAGCAGCACGCACTGATGCCCGCCACTCATCTGCGCTCCACATGGAAAGACTACGACCCCGCCCGCCCCGACAACTATAAAGACTTCTGCTGGCCGTGGTCGGCATCAACAGACATCACCAAGCCCGACGGCAACTGATCACCTTACCTCCATCACTCATCTCCGAAAACATCATGAAGACACATTTGCTGTTTCTATCTTTCGCGCTCGCTATGCCCGTCATGGGCCAATCATTGCTGCGCGACACCATCAGCCTCAATCGCGACTGGCAGTTTGGCCGCACACGGACAAGCATCACCCAAAGCGTGGTGCTGCCCCACGATTTCCAGATATCCCAGCCATGGGTGGCGCCGGCCGCCGATGAACGCGCCGACAACAGCGATGCCGGTGCCAACATCAAGAGCCGACTCTCGGCGCGAGGGTTCAAAGANATGGGTGAGGGCTGGTATCGCCGCACGCTCACACCGCCCGCCGAATGGCGAGGGCGCCGCGTGCTGCTCGACTTTGAGGGCATCATGCTTGTGGGCGATGTTTACCTCAACGGGGCCCTAGTGGGCAAAACCGATTATGGCTATCTGGGCTTCGACATCGACGTGTCGAAACAGTTGCGGTGGGGGCAGCCCAATGAGCTACTCGTGTACGCCTCCACCCAAGAGCCCACCAATTCGCGATGGTACACCGGCGGCGGACTCTATCGCAACGTGAACGTCGTTGTCACCAACCCCCACCTTTATTTCGCCCGCCACCCGCTCTACATCACCACGAGCCACAATCGCACCGTCTCTGTCAGCGCCGACATCGTGTGCCGCAACGCAGCCGAAGCCTTCTCCGTCAAGATGCGCATCCTCGATGCCGAGGGCAACGCCGTGGCGCAGGGCGAAACCCGCCTTTCGCCCAACAAGCGCTGGCGCCACCGCGAATATCGCCTCGACGACCTTCAAGTGCCCAATGCCCACTTGTGGGACACCGACCATCCCTATCTCTACACCGCCGAACTCACCCTTTGCGGCGCCGATGGCTCCCCCGTGGACCGCATCGCCGAACCCTTCGGCATCCGCACGCTGGAGTTTTCGCCTGCCTTCGGCATGAAACTCAACGGTCGCAAAGTGTTGCTTAAGGGCTGGGCCAACCACCACACTCTGGGAGCCCTCGGTGCAGCCGCCCATCCCCGCGCCATCGAAAAGCGGCTGCGGCTGATGAAATCCTTCGGTTTCAACCATGTGCGAACCGCCCACAATCCCTACAGCGAAGAGTTTCTGCGCTTGTGTGATCGGCTGGGCATCCTCGTGGTGGACGAGCTCTACGACAAGTGGAACCGCCAATATGCCGGTGGCCGGGCCGACTTCACTGCCCTCTGGCAAGACAATATCCCCGAGTTTATCCGGCGCGATCGCAACCACCCCTCCGTGGTGATGTGGAGCCTCGGCAACGAATTGCAACAATATGCCGACATGCCCTTCAACGACTGGGGCGTCACCCTCTATCGCCTGCANCGCCAGCTATTGAGCCGCTACGACTCNACGCGCCTCGTCACCGTGGCCATGCATCCCCGCTATCGCAGCCTCGAAACCGACAGTCTGCCCGCGCCCTTGGCGCTCGCCACCGACGTAGCCTCCTACAATTATCGCTACATGTACTTCCCCGGAGACGCGCGCCGCTTTCCCCAAATGATGTTCTATCAGAGCGAAGCCAACGCAGAAGCCATGGGCCCCAACTTCTTCGAGATGGATCTCTCCCGCGTTATCGGACTGGCCTACTGGGGCGCTATCGACTATCTGGGCGAGAGCCACGGATGGCCCGCCAAGGGATGGCGACAGGGCGCCTTCGACATTTCGCTGCAGCCCAAGCCCACTGCCTATCTCTTGAAGAGCATGTTTTCGGATGAACCGGTGGTGCACATCGGTGTCGTGGACCGTGCCGCCAAGGAGGAAATCTGGAACGATGTGAATTGGGGAACGGCGCAACTCTCCGAGTCGTGGAACCGCCCCGAGGGTAGCCGTCTGTCGCTCTACACCTACACCAACGCCGACGAAGTGGAATTGCTGCTCAACGGCCGCAGCCTAGGCACACAGCAAAACACGCGCGAGCCCAGCCACCGCAACAAGCTGTTGTGGAAAGACGTGCCCTACGAGGCCGGCACGCTCGAAGCCGTGGCCCGCACCGGCGGCCGCGTTGTGGCCCGCCATCGACTCGAAACCACCGGCCCCGCCACAGCCCTGCGCCTTGAGCCCGACAATCCCCGTTGGCAGGCCGACGGACAAGACCTGCAGCACATCCGCATCACTGCCGTTGATCGACAAGGCCGCCGCGTGTGGGATGCCGCCCTTCCGCTCACCTTCACCATTGATGGCGACGCCGACCTTGTGGCCACCGACAACGGCGACATCACTTCTCCAGAGCTCCACACCGCAGCCACGCGCACCCTCCATCGCGGCACGGCGCTCGTCATTCTCCGCAGCCGTCCCCAAGGGCGCCACGCCACGCTCACCGTGAATTCATCCTCGCTGCCCCGCGCCTCTGTTTCCATGAAAATGAAATAAATCTCAATAATCATAGGAATAGCACGGGCTCCATGGAAAATTGGAATGCGAAAATGAAAACAGAGAGAGCATCAGACCATCCATCATAGAAAATGAGGATAATAGGTACGCTCCCCGAAAACATAGAAAACTCTTCTGATTGGCATCAATCATGGCGCCCTCTCGTGGGTGACAATCGTCGTCGATGCAAAACAAAAAAAGCGTCGCAACGCGATGTTGCGACGCTCGATGTACACCCGCAGGGGTTCGAACCCTGGACACCCTGATTAAGAGTCAGGTGCTCTACCAACTGAGCTACGGGTGCATCTGTTGCTCAAATGCGGGTGCAAAGGTAAAGCGTTTTTTTGAAACGCCAAAATAAAATCCAATGTTTTTTGCGAGAAAACGAAAAGGAAGAGGGTNTTTTTCCGATTTTTCCAGCTGAAACCACCAAGGGCGGACGGCTAAAGGTGGTGGAGTGAGCATTTGCGCAACCATTGCCTGATGGCTACGATAGGATGCACTCTGGAATCAAAAGGAAACGAGTTTTCCTTTTATGTTTCGCTCGTTTGCACGACCTTTTTCTTTTAGAGATGGTAGGCTGAGTCTCGACAATACAAAAGCAAAAACGCATTTTCCTTTTGTTATTCCACCTATTCTCACTACCTTTGCACCCTGAAAGACGTTATTGCAATAAAGTATATGTTTGAAAATCTTAGCGACAGACTGGAGCGCTCGTTTAAAATATTGAAAGGCGAGGGCAAAATCACGGAGATTAATGTTGCCGAAACCTTGAAGGACGTGAGACGGGCGCTGCTTGATGCCGACGTGAACTACAAGGTGGCCAAGACGTTCACCGAGCGGGTGAAGGAGAAGGCCATGGGCATGAATGTGCTGACGGCCATCAAGCCGGGACAGCTGATGGTGAAGGTGGTGCACGACGAACTGGCCGAACTGATGGGCGGCGAGGCTGTGGGTATCAACCTAGAAGGCCGGCCGGCCATTATTCTAATGGCAGGACTGCAAGGCTCGGGCAAAACCACGTTCACGGGGAAGCTGGCCAACATGCTGAAGGCGAAGCAGCACAAGCGACCACTATTGGTGGCATGCGATGTGTATAGGCCGGCGGCCATTCAGCAGTTGCACGTGGTGGGCGAACAGGTGGGCGTGCCTGTGTATAGCGAACCGGAGAGCAAGGATGTGGTGAGCATTGCCCATCATGCCATTGCGGAGGCCAAGACCAAGGGCAACGACGTGGTGATCATCGACACGGCGGGCCGACTGGCCGTGGACGAGGAGATGATGCAGGAAATAGCCCGACTGAAGGAGGCGGTGACGCCGAGCGAGACGCTGTTTGTGGTGGATGCCATGACGGGCCAGGATGCAGTGAACACAGCCAAGGAGTTTAACGACAGGCTGGACTTCGACGGTGTGGTGCTGACCAAGCTCGACGGCGACACCCGTGGCGGTGCTGCACTGTCGATACGCACGGTGGTGACCAAGCCCATCAAGTTTATCGGCACGGGGGAGAAGCCCGACGCCATCGATGTGTTTCATCCCTCGCGCATGGCCGACCGCATATTGGGTATGGGCGATGTGGTGTCGCTGGTGGAGAGGGCCCAACAGCAGTTTGACGAGGAGGAGGCCAAGCGGCTGGAGAAGAAGATCAAGAAAAACAAGTTTGACTTCGACGACTTCTACAAGCAGATACAACAGATCAAGAAGATGGGCAGCATGAAGGATCTGCTGGGCATGATACCGGGAGCCGGCAAGGCCATTAAGGATATTGATGTGGACGATGATGCCTTTAAGCGCATCGAGGCCATGATACAGAGTATGACGCCCAAAGAACGAGCCAACCCCGACCTGCTGAACACATCGCGCCGGCAGCGCATTGCCAAGGGCTCGGGCACGAGTGTGCAAGAGGTGAACCGCTTTATCAAACAGTTTGAACAGATGCGCAAGATGATGAAGATGGTGACAGGTGGCGGCATGAGAAGCATGATGGGCGCCATGAAGGGCATGAACGGTATGCCGAAACTCTAAGAGAGAGAAGCGGCGAGCGATTTTTTTGGAGTACTCATATATAAATACATAGATATGCAACTGATTGACGGAAAGGCCACGGCGGCCATGATAAAAGAAGAGATAGCCGACGAAGTGAAGCAGATGGTGTCGGCCGGTGAGAAACGTCCCCACTTGGCTGCCATATTGGTGGGCCACGATGGCGGGTCGGAGACCTATGTGCGCAACAAGGTGATTGCCTGCGAGGCTTGCGGATTCACCTCCACACTCATCCGCTTTGAAGACGATGTGAAGGAGGAAGACCTGCTGGCCAAGGTGAAGCAACTCAATGAGGATAAGGATGTGGACGGCTTCATCGTGCAGCTGCCCCTGCCCAAGCACATCAACGAACAGAAGGTGATCATGGCCATCGACTATCGCAAAGACGTGGACGGATTTCATCCCGTGAATGTGGGGCGCATGGCCATCGGGCTGCCGTGTTTCATCTCGGCCACGCCGCTGGGCATCCTCACGCTGATGAAACGCTACGGCATCGAGACGTCGGGCAAGAAGTGTGTCATCCTGGGACGCTCCAACATCGTGGGCAAACCCATGGCCCAGCTCATGATGCAAAAACAGTTTGGCGACGCCACGGTAACGGTGTGCCACTCTCATTCGGCCAACCTGAAGGAGGAGTGTCGCGCCGCCGACATCCTGATAGCCGCCATCGGCAGTCCCGAGTTTGTAACGGCCGACATGGTGAAGGGCGGAGCCGTGGTGATCGATGTAGGCACCACCCGCGTGCCCGACAGCACCAAGCAGAGCGGCTATCGCCTTTGCGGCGATGTAAAATTCGACGAGGTGGCTCCGCGCTGCTCGTTTATCACACCTGTGCCGGGCGGCGTGGGACCGATGACCATCTGCTCGCTCATGAAAAACACGCTGTCGGCCGGCAAGAAAGAATTTTATAAATAAAGCAACGGCGCGGCCACGCACGGCATCTCTGCCCCTCCACACGAGAGTGGGCATGGCGGCTGGCCGGAGAGAGCATGGCAGAGAAGGAAGAAAGTATGTCGGCCGAAGCTTACTACGAGCAAGGCAATCGTCACCGCAGGGAAGGCAACTTCCAAGCGGCGCTCAACAGCTATATGGAGGCCGTGGCAATAGACCCCGAAAGTCCGGCCGCCACCGCCAAAGAAATGCTGGAAGACATACTGAACTTCTATTGCAAAGATATGTATAATCCGTAGGATGTAATTAGTGCTAAAGATGAGCAAAATGAAAGGAGCCATCGTGGTGAACACCGATCGCTGCAAGGGCTGCGCGCTATGCGTGGAAGCCTGCCCCAAACGGGTGATCGAGATGGCTCAAAAGAAAGTGAACGTGCACGGCTATCCCTATGTGGAAGCAGTCCGCCCCGACGATTGCGTGGGATGTGCGGCCTGTGGCATCGTATGTCCCGATGGATGCATCACTGTGTATAAAAAGAAGATGGAGGACTAAGCCACGATGGCAGAACAAGAAGTAACCCTATTGAAAGGCAACGAGGCCATTGCCCACGCTGCCATACGCTGCGGATGCGACGCCTTCTTCGGCTATCCCATCACACCGCAAAGCGAAATCATCGAAACCCTCTCGCTGCTCAAACCTTGGGAAACCACCGGCATGGTGGTGCTGCAGGCCGAGAGCGAGGTGGCCAGCATCAACATGATCTATGGCGCTGCCGGAGCAGGCAAGCGCGTGTTCACCTCCTCGTCGTCGCCCGGTGTGGCACTGATGCAGGAGGGCATCACCTATATGGCGGGCGCCGAGATACCGGGCGTCATCGTCAATGTGCAGCGAGGCGGTCCCGGACTGGGCACCATCCAGCCTTCGCAGAGCGACTATTTCCAAGCCACGCGCGGCGGCGGCAATGGAGACTACAACACCATCGTGCTGGCCCCCAACTCGGTGCAAGAGATGGCCGACTTCATGGACTTGGCCTTCGAACTGGCCTTCCGCTATCGCAACCCCGCCATGATACTCTCCGACGGCGTGATAGGTCAAATGATGGAGCGCGTGGTGCTACCGCCCTACAAGCCCCGTCGCACCGAGGAAGAAATCATTCGCGAATGCCCATGGGCCACCATCGGGCGCACGGGCGGGCGCAAATCCAACATCCACACGTCGCTCGAACTGAAGCCCGAAGCCCAGGAGGCCAACAACCTGCGCTTTCAGGCCAAATACCAGCTCATCAAGGAGCGCGAGGTGCGCTACGAAACCCTGCTGTGCGACGATGCCGATTTCCTCATCGTGAGCTTCGGCTCGGCCGCACGCCTCTCCGAGAAAGCCATAGAAATGGCCCGCGAAGAAGGGCTCAAGGTGGGACTCTTCCGCCCCATCACGCTCTGGCCCTTCCCCGAGAAACAGCTGGCCGAGGCCGCTCGTGGCAAGAAAGGCATCCTCGTGGTGGAAATCAACGCGGGGCAGATGGTGCAAGACGTGAGGCTTGCCGTGGAAGGAGCCCTGCCNGTGGCCCACTTCGGCCGACTGGGCGGCATCGTCCCCGAACCCGAGGAAATTATCAACGCATTAAAAGAGAAGCTGGTATGAACAACGATATCATATCCCCCGAAAACCTCGTTTATCAGAAACCGGCGCTGATGAACGATGTGCCCATGCACTATTGTCCGGGTTGCTCCCATGGCGTGGTGCACAAGCTCGTGGCCGAGATTGTGGCCGAGATGCAGATGGAAGAAAAAACTGTAGGCGTGTGCCCCGTGGGATGCGCCGTGTTTGCCTATCGCTATCTCGACATCGACTGGCAGGAGGCTGCCCATGGACGCGCACCCGCCGTGGCCACAGCCATCAAGCGCGTGTGGCCCGATCGATTGGTGTTCACCTATCAGGGCGATGGCGACTTGGCCTGCATCGGCACCTGCGAAACCATTCACGCCCTTAATCGTGGAGAAAACATCACCATCATCTTCATCAACAACGCCATCTACGGCATGACCGGCGGACAGATGGCTCCCACCACATTGTTGGGGCAAAAGACTTCCACCTGCCCCTACGGCCGCACGCCCGAGTTGCACGGCTATCCCTTGAAAATCACAGAGATCGCCGCCACACTCGAAGGCACCTGCTATGTGACGCGCCAATCGGTGGAGACCGTTGCGGCCATCAACAAAACGAAGAAAGCCCTTCGCAAAGCCTTCGANGCTTCGATGGCCGGCAAGGGCAGCTCGCTTGTGGAAGTGGTGAGCACGTGCAACAGCGGATGGAAACTCTCGCCCGTGGAAGCCAACAAATGGATGGAAGAGCACATGTTTAAGTTTTATCCCAAGGGTGACTTGAAAGACACCATCGGCAACGGTGGCGCAAACGTCTGATATAAATGTTTGAATACACCATGAAAACAGAAATAATCGTTTCCGGATTTGGCGGACAAGGCGTGCTNTCGATGGGTAAAATCCTCGCCTATTCGGCCTTGATGGAAGACAAAGAAGTGACGTGGATGCCNGCATACGGNCCCGAGCAGCGCGGCGGAACTGCCAACGTCACCGTCATTGTGAGCGACGAGCGCATATCGTCGCCCATCTTGAGTCGCTTTGATATTGCCGTGGTGCTCAACCAGCCGTCGCTCGACAAGTTTGAGCCCAAAGTGAAGCCCGGTGGCATCCTCATCTACGACGGTTATGGCATCATCAATCCACCCACNCGGAAAGACATCACCGTCTATCGCATCGATGCCATGGACAAAGCCGCCGAAATGAAAAACGCCAAGGTGTTCAACATGATTGTGCTCGGCGGATTGCTGCAAGTGGCGCCCGTGGTGAGCGACCAAGGCGTGGAAAAGGCGCTCTATAAAACGCTTCCCGAGCGTCATCATGCGCTCATTCCGCTCAACATGCAGGCCATCGCNGAGGGGCGTCACGTCATCACCCCGATGAAATAGTATCGGCAGGCGCGCGATGCTCNCGTGGCGGCGATGTCATCGGTCTCCCGCAGAGAGACCATCATTCCGCGGTGGTGAACATCTTTTTCGAGCGCGCATCACATAAAACGAGGTTGTGNCCGTGTGGCACAACCTCGTTGCTTTTTTCTCCCCGTGTCATGGGGCGGGGCTCACCGTTTCTTTCGGCGATTGGCGCGCTGCTCGCGATATTTGGCTTTTTGCATGGCCGAACCCGAGCCGTGAGCCCCCGTGATATATTTTTTCTTCTTCGCTTTGGTCTTCACCTTGTCGTTGCCGTGCGGCTTCGTGCCTCCGGCCTTTCCAAAGCTGATGCCCTGTTCGAGTATCAGATCAAAGTCGTCTGCCATTGCTTTCGTCATTAATGGTGGAACAAGCGAACGCCGGTAAACGCCATGGCGATGCCGTATTTGTCGCAGGTTTCTATCACGTTGTCGTCGCGCACCGAGCCGCCGGCCTGAGCAATAAACTCCACACCGCTCTTGTGAGCGCGCTCGATGTTGTCGCCGAAGGGGAANAAGGCGTCCGAGCCCAGGCTCACTCCCGTGAGCCGAGCTATCCATTCGCGCTTCTCTTNGCGAGTGAGCGGCTCGGGCTTTTCCTTGAAAAATTGCTGCCACGTGCCCTCGCGAAGCACATCATCGTAGTCGTCGGAGATATACACATCTATGGTGTTGTCTCTGTCGGCGCGGCGTATGTTGTCCACAAAGGGCAGCGACATCACTTTGGGATGCTGGCGNAGCCACCAGATGTCGGCCTTGTTGCCGGCCAGGCGCGTGCAGTGGATGCGGCTTTGCTGTCCGGCGCCGATGCCGATGGCTTGCCCGTCTTTCACGTAGCAAACCGAATTGCTTTGCGTGTATTTCAGCGTGATCAGAGCAATCATCAGGTCGCGGCGGGCCTCGTCGGTGATGGTTTTGTTCTTGGTGGGAATCTGTTCAAAGAGCGCTGGGTCGTCAAGACGTATCTCGTTGCGACCCTGCTCGAAAGTGATGCCAAAGCACTGCTTGGTCTCCACGGGGGCGGGCACATAGTTGGGGNCTATCTTGATNACGTTGTAGGTACCTTTGCGCTTTTCGCGCAGCATCTCAAGGGCCTCGTCGGTGTAGTCGGGCGCAATCACGCCGTCGCTCACTTCTCGCTTGATGAGTGCGGCCGTGGCGGCATCGCAGGTGTCGCTCAGCGCGATGAAGTCGCCATAGGAACTCATGCGGTCGGCGCCACGGGCGCGGGCATAGGCGCACGCCATCGGCGTGAGGGGCAGGGGGGCGTCGTCCACGAAATAGATCTTCTTCAGCGTGTCGCTCAGCGGCAGTCCCACGGCGGCGCCTGCTGGCGATACGTGCTTAAACGAGGCAGCCGAGGGTAGTCCGGTGGCGCGGCGCATCTCTTTCACCAGTTGCCACGAGTTGAGCGCATCGAGAAAGTTGATGTAGCCGGGGCGGCCGTTGAGCACCTCGATGGGCAGTTCTCCCTCCTGCATGTAGATGCGCGAGGGTTTCTGATTCGGATTGCATCCGTACTTTAATGCGAGTTCTTTCATGATGATGTGGTTAAATTGTATTGTCGGAGCGTTGATGCCGTGCAAAGGTAGCAAAAGTCGGCGACAATGCCAAGCGCAGTTTCGTTTTATTTCACACCCGTGTGCACGCCANNCTCATCATGCTCACCGTNACGNCCGTTGCGCTCAGCAGTTGGGTGGCGCAGGCCCGCATGGTGGCACCGGTGGTCACCACGTCGTCGATGAGCAGCAGATGTTTGCCCGCAATGTCGGCCTTTGGCGAGAGTTCGAAGGCGTCGGCCACGTTGTCTTGTCGCTCTGCGCGTGTCATGGCGGTCTGGCTTTTCGTGAAGTGTTTCCGCGTTAGCACATTGGCCATCACGGGGATGCCCGTCACATCGCTGATGCCGCGCGCTATCTCCACGCTCTGATTGTAGCCGCGCTCGCGCCGTCGGGCCTTGGTGAGCGGCACGGGCACGAGGGCGTCGATGCCGTCGAAGAAATGGTCGGGGCCGAATTCTCCGGCCGCCATTCTGCCCAGCAACTCGCCGTATTCCGGATGGTTGTTGTATTTCATGCGGCGTATCACCTGCGAACTTTCGGCCTTTGGCTCATAGTAGAACCATGCCGCGGCGCGGTCGGCCTCCACGAGACCCCAAAATCGTTGGGCCATGGCATTGTCGCGGGGCGTTGCCGAATATCTCGTGCGCGGCAGGTGGAGCAGACATCGGGCACAGAGCAACTCTTCGCCCTTCGCCAGACGACTGCCGCACTCGGCGCAGGCGCGGGGCGCCACCAGGTCGATCAGCGCGGCCACGAGTTCAGAAATCTTCATCGTCGTCTGTGCAGGGTGTTTCGTCTAGGCATTGCCTGATGAGGCCATAGTCGAAGCCGCGGCCGGCGGCAAAGGCCATCAGCCGTTGCGTCATGGCACGACCGTCCATGTGGCGCAGGCTCCGCCGCTTGCTCTCCAGCAGTGGGCGCAGCACTTCAAGATAGCGCTCATCGTCCACTTCGTTGAGCACTTCGCGTTGCAATTCCCTTGCGATGCCTTTCTGCCACAAGGCCTGTTCTATCTTGCGGCGGCCCCAGNGGTTGTAGGCTATCTTGTCGTTCACAAAAGCGCGCGTGTAGCGCTCGTCGTCCACATAGCCATGTCCCGTCAGATAGGCCATGATGCGCGCCTGCGCCTCTGCCGACAGTCCCTGCCGAGCCATCTTGTCGGTCATCTCTTTGGTGCAGTGCTCGCCCGTGGCGCACAGCGCGCAAAGACTCGCCAACACCTCTTGTTCGCTTCGTTGTCTCATGGTTGNGCCTCCATCATTCGCGGTTTGTTCCACTCATCTTTATATATAGCCACCCGATGGTAGCCGCATTGCGTCAGTTCCGCCCGCAGTTGTTCGGCAAAGCGCGGGTTAATTTCAAAATACAGGCTGCCGCCCTTCGTCAGTGCTGTCAGCGCATAGCGGGCAATGGCGCGGTAGAATAGCAGTGGATTGTCGTCGGGCACAAACAGCGCCTCCGCCGGTTCGTATTCCAGCACATGGCGCTCCATCTCAGCCGCCTCACTGCTGCACACATACGGCGGATTGCTCACCACGATGTCGAAGCGCGGCGCCTTCTCGGGCTCCGCCTGCAGTGCGTCTCTCTTTTGGCAGTCCACATCGGCGCCCCATCGAGTGACGTTTCTTCGCGCCACGCCCAGCGCCGTTTCCGCCACGTCCCACGCCTCCACGCGGGCATCGGCCAGTTCGAGGGCCAGCGTCACGGCGATGCAGCCGCTTCCCGTGCCGATGTCGAGCACGCGCAGGCCGCTCTTGCCCTCTGCCGCGGCCACAATGCGGCGGCACAACTGGGCCGTTTCGGGTCGCGGAATCAGCACGCCCTCGGAGCAGGCGAACAGCCGGCCGCCAAACTCCGCCGCACCGGCCACATATTGCACGGGCTCGTGGCGCAGCAGCCGCGGCAGATCGGCCATGGCCGCCTCGCAGATGTCTTTCGCCACATGGCCGCTCATCACGTCGCTCGTGGCCAGCCCGTATTTCACTTCCAGCAGATAGCGAGCCACGGCGCCGGCCTCGCGCGGGTCGTAAACGGCCGTCAGCGCGCGTCGCAATGTTGCGTAGATGTCTGTTTGCATGCATGCAAAGTTAGCCATATTTTTGCTATTGCACGGCCATTCTGCGNCTAAAAATGGCGCGCNCCCCTCCCCATAAGTGAGTATTTTTGCGTCTAGCGCATCGAAAACNACCGCCGATGTGCTCGCCGAGCGCGAAAATCNCCCTACCTTTGTGCTCCGAAAAGANACGAATATTCACATACATCAACAATCAAATTATGAAGAAACAATTACTTATTCTTGCAGCTCTTGCAACGATGTCTGCGGCCCAGGCTGCCGTGGGCGACACTTTCACGAAGAAAAACATCACGTATCAGGTGACCGTGGCCCCTCCCGATGAGATGAGCGTGGGCGAGGTGAACGTGGCTCATGCCGACTACACGGGCGACGTGTCTGTTCCCAAGGCTGTGCAAAACGGTTATGATATGTACTATGTGACGGGCATCGGCGAGGGCGCGTTCAAGGACTGCACCGGTCTCACCAGCGTGACGCTTAGCAACAAGATAAAGACCATCGGCGACGAGGCCTTTGTTGGATGCACGTCGCTCTCCGTGATCGACCTCTCGGCGGCNATGTCGGCCTCCTACATCCCCACCGTCAGCGCCACCGCATTCGACGAGTCGGCCTATGCCAAGGTGCTGGTTTTCGCCGACTCCGACGAGATGGCGGAGGCCCTGAAAGCCTCAGACGGGTGGAAGAATTTTGCCAACATCGTGACCGCAAAGTTCGTGTATAACAACGTGCAATACGCGTTCAACCCCGACATGACCGTTACCGCCTCCTACGAGCCTGATGAGAATGGCAAATGCGTGACGGCGGGCGACGTGGTGATCCCCGAGCAGGCGGAATACAACGGGCAGCAATACACCGTGACCAAAATCGATGCCTACGGCTTCCCCGAGTGGTATTATCCCGACACAGTGTCCCATCGCATGACCTCCATCTCCATACCCGCCACGGTCACCGAGATTGGCCGTTACGCCTTTGCCGCCAACATGGACATCAAGACGTCGCTGACCGCCATCACCGTGAACTGGGCCACGCCACTCGCCGTCTCCGAGTCGGACAACCTCTTCAAGTACATCTCCGACGAGGAACTCGCCGCCATCACGCTCTATGTGCCGCAGGGAACGAAAGACGCCTACGCAGCGGCCGACGTGTGGAAGAAGTTTAACATCGTGGAGCAGCAGCCCACGGGCATCGCCACAGCAACGGCCACGGAGCGCGCCACCGTTGCCGGCATCTACACCCTCGGCGGCGCTAAGCTCAGTCGCCCGCAGCGCGGCATCGTGGTGGTGAGGATGAGCGATGGNACCTCCCGCAAGGTGCTTGTGAAATAAACCCACATCACATCAACAATTTATGGGGTGGGGGAGCGTCGCCGGCAACGGGGCGCTCCCCTTTTTATGCTCTATTCCCGCTCCTTTTNTNCTCTGTTTCCATTCTTTGTTTGCCTTNCTCCCGCTCCTTTTGTGNTCTGTTTNCGCTCTTTGTCAGCCCTGTTTCCGCTCTTTTTATACCCCATTTTCCCCTCGCGGGCGCCGCTTTTCTATGGCTGTTCTGTTACCGANAAAANCTTAATTCAGGTTAAATGAAGCCGAAAATCATTCAATAAACATGAAATAAANAAGGCTCAAAAATGCCCTCGTTGGTCACCAATTGCTCCTTCGGCCTGAAAAATGCCCGTTTTTGGCGTTATTCTTTATCTNATTGAGCATTAGATGATTAACGCAATTTTGGCGCCGTTTCCAAAAACGGGCGCCGGCGGGCGATTTCCAATCCAATGGTTTTCGATCGTCAATCCAATGGTTTTCGATCGCACGGGCACTAGTTTCGGAGTTGAAAACCATTGGATAGACGATCGAAAACTAANGGATAGGCNNTCGAAAACCATTGGATTGGAAATCGAAGGGCAATGACGGGCGAGCGGAAAGGNGCGAATTAAGGTTTGTTAACTACTAGTTTGGGCAAAAATCCGTCAATAATTTCGCTTCAAAATTTCACAAATATTCACACTTTTGNGCGTTGAAAAATCGTGTGGAATNCCCATCAAAAAATCAGACCGACCGGCGGGCGGAAAAACCCACTTTCGCAAGGTTGAAATCGCCGCGCGGCGCCGCCCCTCGCCTCGTGCACCATGGTCGGTTCGCAAATGTGGTGCCCGCGGGCGGCGCACATTATGTTTTTTTATGAGAAGAGCGGGCGCCGTATTCCGCCGAAGTGCGTATCTTTGCAGTGACGAGAGCCGAACCGCCGGACAGCCGGCGGCAAACCGTCCGCCGATGGGCGGCATCCGGCCGGCTCCGTTTTACGGACAGCAACAAGATGACACACGATTTCAGTTTTGAAGTGATGGCGCCCGTGGGGTCGCCCGAATCGTTGGCGGCCGCGCTGCAGGCAGGGGCCGACGCCGTGTATTTCGGCATCGGCAGTTTGAACATGCGGTCGCATTCGGCCAACAAATTCACGCTCGACGATCTGCACGACATCAGTCGCCGATGCAGCGCGCGCGGCGTGAAAACCTATCTCACGGTGAACACCATCATCTATGACAACGACCTCGAAGAGATGCGCCACATCTGCGACGCGGCGCGCGCGGCGGGCATCTCGGCGGTGATTGCCAGCGACGTGGCCGTGATGACCTATTGTCGCAGCATCGGGATGGAGGTGCACCTCTCCACGCAGCTCAACATTTCCAACGTGGAGGCGCTGCGCTTCTATGCGCAATTTGCNGACGTGGCCGTGATGGCACGCGAGTTGACGCTCGACCANGTGGCGGCCATCCATCGCGCCATCGAGGAACAGCACATCTGTGGTCCCTCGGGAGCGCTTGTTCGCATAGAGATGTTCTGCCACGGCGCCCTNTGCATGGCCGTGTCGGGCAAGTGCTATTTGAGTCTCGACAACACGGGGCGCTCGGCCAATCGTGGCGCCTGCATGCAGCTGTGTCGCCGCTCCTACATCGTGACAGACAGCGAGACGGGTACGCAACTCGAGGTGGACAACAAGTATGTGATGAGCCCGAAAGACCTGAAAACGGTGCGCTTTCTCGACCGCATGGTCGCCGCCGGCGTGAGCGTGTTCAAGATAGAAGGGCGCGCCCGAGGGCCCGAATATGTCTATACCGTGGTGAAAACCTATCGCGAAGCCTTGCAGAGCATTCGCGAGGGCACGTTCACCGAAGAACGAAAAGACCAGTGGGACAAAGCGTTGGCACGTGTGTTCAATCGCGGATTCTGGGACGGATACTATCTGGGACAGCCGCTCGGCGAATGGAACGACAACTACGGTTCTAACGCCACCGAGCACAAAGTGTATGTGGGAAAGGGGCGCAAATATTTCTCGCGCATTGGCGTGGCTGAGTTCCAAGTGGAGGCCACCACGTTTAAACCGGGGGATCGACTGCTCATCACCGGCCCCACCACCGGCGTGATCTATGTGACGCCCACCGAAATACACGGCGACAACGGGCCCGTGGACGAGGCACGGCAAGGCACGCGCGTGTCGATAGCCGTGCCGCGAAAGGTGAGGGAGAGCGACAAACTGTTTAAACTCGAAGAGCGCTCCTGAGGCCCTTCCGCCGCCGGTTCGCTGCCCTTTTGGGATACAGATGAGCGGCTCGTGAGGCCTGGGCGCCGCCCAACGAGGCCAAAAAGATGGCCGTTTTTTTTGCACGCCTAACGAAAAACANCTACCTTTGCATCATTAGCAATCAATAAAAGCACACCTATATAATACCTAAACAATGGCACAAAGAAAAGAAAAACTGTTCACCGAATTCACTGCGCCCACGCGACAAGAGTGGCTCGACAAGATTGAGGTGGACCTGAAAGGCGCCGATTTCCAGAAAAAACTGGTGTGGCGCACCAACGAGGGCTTCAACATGCAGCCCTTCTATCGGCGCGAAGACGTGTTGAAACTGAANACGCCCGATGCACTGCCAGGGGAATTCCCCTTCGTGCGCGGCAANAAGAAGCAGGACAACGCGTGGTATGTGCGCCAAAACATCGTGGCCGACGATGCCAAAGAGGCCAACGCCAAGGCGCTNGACATCCTGAACAAGGGCATCGACTCGCTGGGNTTCCACATCCCGCGCGACAAAGTGAGCGCCGAATATGTNGAGCAGTTGCTCGACGGCATACTGTGCGACATCGTGGAGGTCAACTTCGCTACGTGTCAGCGCCGCTCGATTGACTTGGCCAAAATATTGGCCGACTATTTCGACCGCAAGGGATACGACAAGCAGAAAGTGGTGGGCANCATCAGCTGGGACCCCATCCGCAAGATGGTGATGGACGGCAAAGACGTGCGCCCGATACTGAAATTGGCACCCCAAATCGTGGACGCGCTCAAGGACTATCCCCACTTCCGCCCCATCACGGTGAACAGCGTGGCACTCAACAACGCCGGNGCCTACATCGTGCAAGAGCTGGGCTATGCCATGGCGTGGGGCAACGAGTATCTGCAGATGCTCACCGCCGCNGGCGTGGCCCCCGAGGATGCCGCTCGCAGCATACGCTTCAACATGGGCGTGAGCGAGAACTATTTCATGGAGCTGGCCAAGTTTCGCGCCGCCCGCNTGCTGTGGGCGCACATCGTGAAGCAGTATGAGCCGAAGGACGACGACTGCTGCAAGATGGTTGTAAACGCAGAAACCACACGCTATAATCAGACCCTATACGANGCCTACGTGAACCTGTTGCGCTCGCAGACGGANACCATGAGTGCCGCGCTCGCCGGTGTTCACTCCATCGTGGTGACGCCTTTCGATGCCGCATACGAGACGCCCAACGACTTCTCCGAGCGTATAGCACGCAACCAGCAGCTGTTGTGCAAAGAAGAAAGCCACTTCGACAAAGTGGTGGACCCCGGAGCCGGAGCCTATTTCATCGAGGAGCTCACTTGCTCGCTGGCGACCGAGGCTTGGAAGATCTTCCTGAATGTGGAAGCCGAAGGCGGATTCCTGGCTGCCGCGCTGAAGGGCACGGTGCAAGACGACATCAACGCCACCAACGTGAAGCGCCACGGCGATGCCGCCAAACGAAAGGAATTCCTGCTGGGCACCAACCAATTCCCCAACTTCAACGAGAAGAGCGAGGGCAAACGGGCAGCAGGNAAGGGCTGCTGTTGCGGTCATCACGGCACCGGCGAGCACCATCATGCCGCCACCNTGAAGGGCATCAACACCACGCGTCTCGCCGCCGACTTTGAANACCTGCGCATCCACACCGAGGAAACACGCGTGCCCACGGCCTTCATGCTCACCATTGGCAATCTGGCCATGCGNCAGGCTCGTGCACAATTCTCGTGCAACTTCCTTGCCACGGCCGGCTACAAAGTGATCGACAACNTAGGCTTCAAGACCATTGAAGAAGGTGTTGATGCCGCGCTCGAAGCCAAGGCCGATGTGGTGGTGCTCTGTTCNTCGGACGACGAATACGCCGAGTATGCCATCCCCGCCTACCAATATCTCAACGGTCGCGCCATGTTTGTGGTGGCCGGCGCCCCAGCCTGCATGGACGACCTGAAGGCAGCAGGCATCGAAAACTTCATACACGTGCGTTGCAACGTCTTGGAGACGATGAAGGAGTATAACNGGAAATTGGGCATCGGCGACACCGAACAGGTGGAAGAAAATGCTTCGGCAGCCACTGCTCCCACGGCACCCATCGAGGTCTCTACGGCCACAGCGCCGCGCAAANACTTCACGACGGTGGACATCTTCTCGGGCATTCAGNCCAAGGACGGCAACGAATGGCTGAAGNAAAACCACATAGACTACAACTGGAAGACTCCCGAGCACATCGAGGTGAGGCCCGTATATACGAAAGAAGATCTGGAGGGCATGGAGCATCTCGACTTCACCGCCGGTATCCCGCCCTACCTGCGCGGCCCCTATTCGATGATGTATCCCTTCCGCCCGTGGACCATCCGTCAGTATGCCGGNTTCTCCACAGCCGAAGAGTCCAACGCATTCTATCGCCGCAACCTCGCCAGCGGACAGAAAGGTCTCTCCGTGGCATTCGATCTTCCGACCCACCGCGGCTACGACCCCGACAATCCCCGAGTGGTGGGCGATGTGGGAAAAGCNGGCGTTTCCATCTGCAATGAGGAGAACATGAAGGTGCTTTTCTCAGGCATTCCTCTCAACAAGATGTCGGTGTCGATGACGATGAACGGCGCCGTGCTCCCCATCCTGGCCTTCTATATCGTGGCCGGACTGGAGCAGGGNGCACAGCTCGAAGAAATGGCGGGCACCATCCAAAACGACATTCTGAAGGANTTTATGGTGCGCAACACCTATATCTACCCGCCCGCATTCTCCATGAAGATCATCGCAGACATCTTTGAATACACTTCGCAAAAGATGCCTAAGTTTAACTCGATCTCCATTTCGGGATACCACATGCAGGAGGCAGGCGCCACCGCCGACATTGAATTGGCCTACACGCTTGCCGATGGCATCGACTATCTGCGAACGGGCATCAATGCCGGCATCGACATCGATGCCTTCGCTCCGCGCCTGTCGTTCTTCTGGGCAATAGGCATGAACCACTTCATGGAGATTGCCAAGATGCGCGCCGGACGCCTGCTTTGGGCTAAAATCACAAAGAGCTTCGGTGCCAAGAACCCCAAGTCGATGGCGCTCCGCACCCACTCGCAAACTTCGGGCTGGAGCCTGACCGAGCAAGATCCGTTCAACAACGTGGGTCGAACNTGCATCGAAGCCATGGCCGCNGTGTTGGGACACACGCAGTCGCTGCACACCAACGCACTCGACGAGGCCATCGCTCTGCCCACAGACTTCTCGGCTCGCATTGCTCGAAACACGCAGATCTACATCCAAAACGAGACCAAAGTGTGCAAGCACATCGACCCGTGGGCCGGTTCCTACTACGTGGAGACCCTCACCAACGAGCTCGTACACAAGGCGTGGGANCACATTCAGGAAATCGAAAAGCTGGGCGGCATGGCCAAAGCCATTGAAACCGGTCTGCCCAAGATGCGCATCGAGGAGGCCGCGGCCCGCACACAGGCCCGCATCGACTCGGGCGCGCAGACCATCGTGGGCACCAACAAGTATCGTCTCGACCACGAAGATCCGATCGACATCCTTGAGGTGGACAACACCGCCGTGCGCAAGCAACAGGAGGAAAGTCTTGCCCAAGTGCGTGCCACTCGCGACGAGGCCGCCTGCCAAGCCGCGTTGAAGGCCATCACCGACTGCGTGCGCGACTTCAAAGAGGGCCGCAAGAGCGAGCACAATCTGCTCGACCTCGCCGTGAAAGCCGCTCAGTTGCGTTGCACCCTCGGCGAAATTAGTGATGCCTGCGAAGAGATCGTGGGCCGTTATAAAGCAGTAATCAGAACCATATCCGGCGTGTATAGCAGCGAATCTAAGGGCGATGACCATTTCAAGCGCGCCTGCGAACTCACCGAAGAGTTTGCGAAGAAAGAAGGAAGACGGCCGCGCATCTTTGTGGCCAAGATGGGACAAGACGGGCACGACCGCGGCGCCAAGGTGGTGGCCACGGGCTATGCCGACTGCGGTTTCGATGTGGACATGGGCCCGTTGTTCCAGACACCGGCCGAAGCCGCACGTGAAGCCGTGGAGAACGACGTGCACGTGGTGGGCGCTTCGTCGCTGGCCGCCGGTCACAAGACCCTCATCCCGCAACTCATCGAAGAGCTCCACAAGCTTGGTCGCGACGACATCATGGTGATTGCCGGCGGCGTGATTCCCGCGCAAGACTATGATTTCCTCTACAAAGCGGGCGTGGCTGCCATCTTCGGCCCCGGCACATCTGTGGCCAAAGCCGCCGAAGAGATGATGAAACTGCTGCTGGATAGATAGTGCTCGCGGGCCGCGCATCAATGGGCAATACGTCATTGTCCAGCGAATAGGGCCGCGGAGAACCATCATTCCGATGATAGAAAAACGGACAACAACGGAGGTGCTTCGACGCTTCCGGTGTTGTCTGTTTTCGTTTGACCTACCAGAATGGGTGTCGCTTCTTTGTGCATCTGATATAGGAAAACAATGCCCGCCAGAAGCAAAANGCCCATTAGCAACGGCGATTTTTATACTGATTTATAACCACAAATGCCGTTTTTCTCATAACTCGNCAAAACAATCGTAGTGATTTATCCGTATCTTTGCCCCCGATAACAACGGACGAGAATGATTGAAATCAACACCCGACTGGACCGGCGTTACCGCATGCAGCAAGACGGTGTGCTGGAGAGCGACGAAGAAAACCGCTTGCGGCGAGTGGCCGCCGGCTATGCTTATGCCGAGGGTGCGATGGCTGTGATGAGCAATCTGCGCACCAACGTGAGCCACGTCTATTTCGGGCGCACCGGCGAAGCACTCGGACTCGCATCAAAGGGCGACTATATGCAAATAGCATCCGTGTGGGAAGACGAGATTTTTGCCCGCATCCATCCCGATGATCTCAAGTTGCGCCACCTCCAAGAGCTCGTGTTTTTTCTGCGCATGTCGGGCAAACCGCAACCCGAAAACGCCTATCCGTGGCACTTCGAGAACACGATGAGGATGAGAGATGCCGCGGGCACATATCGCAAAGTGCTCCACCGCATCTTCTATTTCACGGGAAACGACCGGCGCGGCGTGTGCTATGCGCTTTGCCTCTACAGCTTCACCAACGAACTGCACGAGAAGGCAAGAATGGTGAATATGCTGACGGGCGATGTGAAAATCATTGAGGTGGAAGATTGTCGCCACTTGTTGTCGGAGCGCGAAAAGACCATCCTGCGACTCATTCGCAAAGGACTTGCAAGCAAAGAAATAGGGGAGCAGATAGGCATCAGCAAGCACACCGTTGACCGTCATCGTCAGAATATCATCGCAAAACTGCAGGTGAAGAACACCACTGAGGCCTGTCACAAAGCGAAAATNCTCGGATTTTTGGAATAATCATCAAAACAATACAATCATGAAAAAATCAATCTTATTAACGCTCATCATNATGGCAACCATCACCACCTCGTGTAACCAGCAACCAAAAAAACAGTGAACCGACAACGGCCGCCGAGCAGGCCGACACGCTGCTGAAGCCGTTTGTGAAAGACAATCTCTATTGGACTCGCGAGCCGAAACAGTATTCCATCACCGACTCGCTCATCACCATCGAGACCGAGCCCAACACCGACCTCTGGCAGCGCACGTATTATGGATTCCAAAACGACAATGCCCCGATACTGCAGATGCGAACGTCGCGCAAGTTTTTCTCGTTCACGGTGAAGACCGATTTCAATAGTTCGGCACTCTTCGACCAATGTGGCATCGCTGTTTATCTGGATAGCGAGAACTGGATGAAGGCCTCTATAGAATACGAAAACGAGGAATTTCAACGGCTGGGAAGCGTGGTGACCAACAANGGTTATTCCGACTGGGCCACCCACGACATCCCTTCGAGCATCAAGTGTATGTGGTATAGGCTGAGCCGCCGCAACAGCGATTTCTACATAGAAACGAGCCTCGACGGCGAAACATTCAGGCAGATGCGCGCGTTCCACATGTTTAAAGGCGACGGAGAAATCTCGTTTGGCGTGTATGCCGCAAGCCCCATCGATCACTCGTTCACGGCTCGATTCAGTCAAATGAAGATGTCGGAGTGTATGTGGGCAGCGTGGTCGGCCGAGGATACCGGATTCANTCAAACTCAAAAGTAACGATATATATCAATAAGATGAGTAAGACGATGTTTTCAAAGGCGCTGACTGCAGTCGCCATTTCAATAGTCGTGGCCGGTTGTGGCCATAAGGAAACACAAGCAAAGCCCCGGGGGGAGGTTGCCGATTCCGTGTCGGTGAGCGAAGCAGCGTGCGACATCGTTGTCGGCGGCATTCGTTTCGAGCGGGCATTAAACGGCGCCGACACACTCGTTGCCGTGTCGGACAACGGCGAGGTTACGTTTCGCGCAGGAGAAAAGCAAGACTTTTTCTGCGACCCAAACGGCAAATTGAGCAACAATACCGCTCCGATACTCTTGACGGAAATCGATAACACGAAGCCGTTTACACTGCAGGCGCGCATCAAGCCCACGTTTACGCCCGAGGGATTATACAATGCAGGCGTGCTCTATCTCTACGTTCACGAGCGTCTCTGGCAGAAGTTTTGTTTCGAACAAGACGAGCGGGGGCAACATCGTGTGGTGACGGTGCGTACCATCGGCACAAGCGACGACAACAATCANGATGTNGTGAANGAACAAGACTACGTGTATTTCAAATATTCTTCCGACACGCAGACCATCGCCTCTTATTATTCGCTCGATGGCAAGTCGTGGCAAATGGTGCGCCTCTATCGGAACGAATACCCCGAACGCCTATGGGTGGGCATCAGCAATCAATGCCCGCAAGACACGGCGAGCGTGAGTCGGTTCTCGGAATTGCAGCTACGACAAGATGCCGTAACCGATTTCAGAATGGGCGAATAGGCTATTATCGTTTTCACAAAGCAAGGAAGAAAGGCGGCTGGCGCAACGGGTGTCTGCCGCTTCTTAGCGTTTCAGCGTGATGAACACCACTTCGGGCGTGACTCCGAAACGGAAGGGCACGAGACCGCCGAGACCGGTGGAGACGTTGATGGCTCGCGCCCCGTTTTCATAATAACCGCTCCATTCCGTGTCTTTAAACGTGAAGGGCGACAACCCAACCATGCGGAATTGCCCGCCATGTGTGTGTCCGCTCAGCGTGAGATGGGCTTCGGTCCTGGGGAGAATGTGCGACCGCCAAGCCGTGGGGTCGTGCTGGAGCATCACCACAAAGGCGCTTTCGCCCACGCCGCGCATGGCCTTTTCGATGTTGCCGCGCGACTGTTCTTCTTTCTGGCTGACATTTTCCATGCCCACGAGCACGATGCTGTCGTTGCCGTTGTGGATGACCACGTGTTCGTCGAGCAGCAGATGCCATCCCAAGTCTTGTTGCATTCTCACCATNTTGGCCTCGCACAAGCGTGCCGTNGCTTCGTCGCAATTCAGATAAAACGAGTAGTCGTGATTGCCCAGAATGCTATACACGCCGTCTTTGGCCTTCAGCCGGCTGAGGATGGGAGCCACGTTTCGGATTTCATCGGGCTGCATATTCTGCAGGTCGCCCGTGAAAACAATGAGATCGGGCTGCCGTGCGTTGATGCTGTCCACGGCGCGNTCGAGCAGTTTTTGAGGGATGCTGCCCGTGTGAATGTCGGAGATTTGGGCTATGCGATAGCCATTGAACGATGCAGGCAGGGCCTCTGAAACAAATTCTTCNTGGCGGATGTTCAGGCGATGGGGGCCGATGAAGAAACTGTAGAGCACCACAAATACAATGCCTACACTCAGCAGCAGGCCAATCAGATTGCCATAATTGTTGCGCGATTTCAAGCGCNTGCGAACAAACAAGCCGATGGCCGAGCAAATGGCGTAAACGGCTTTGGGAGCCAAGAGCAGTCCGACGAGCAACAAATAGACGTTCATCACCATCGGATTTTCGGGGATGAAATGCTTGGTGGTTGCCATATAGATGGTGTAGATCACCATGACAACGGCCGGAACCCACCACAATATGCGGGCCGCGCGCGACCAACTCTTCTTGCGCCGTATGTGATGGCGATAGATGTAATAGTCGGGCAGCAGGATGAGCAGCAATACAATGGGAAAAATTCGTGCAATCATAGTCGGAAGTTAATGGCCGTTCCGCGCGACGTTTGGTCGAAGCCTTGCGGACTGAGAATGTGGCGGCCGTTGCAGAATACGTCGCGAACGCGCCAACTGAAGCGGTGCCCTTCGAGTGGACTCCAGCCGCATTTGCTCCGGATGATGTCCTTTGTGACCGTCCATGGTTCGCATCGCTCCACAATGGCAATGTCGGCCTTGTAGCCTTTGCGCAGGAATCCGCGTTGCGACACACCGAAGATTTGTGCTGGCCGGTGACACATCAGTTGCACGAGACGCTCCATCGACAGCACGCCTTCGTCCACCATTTCGAGACCGGCAACAAGGGAAAATTGTATCATCGGCATGCCCGAAGCAGCCTTGATGGCGCCGCCTTGTTTGTCAGAAATCAGGTGCGGCGCATGGTCGGTGGCGATGGTGGCAATGTGCCCGTCGCAGAGTGCTTTGCGCAGGGCTTCGCGGTCGTGCCGGCTCTTCACTGCCGGATTGCACTTGATGGCCGTTCCGCGAGTGTCATAGTCGGCATCGGTGAACAGCAGATGTGCCATCACCGCTTCGGCCGTGATGTGGTCGTCGTGCCCGAATAGTGCTAGTTCGCGCGCCGTGGAGAGGTGGGCCACATGNAGCGTGGCACCGTATCGGCGAGCCAAATTGACGGCCGTGAGCGTGGAGCGATAGCAGGCTTCTTCGTTGCGGATGGCGGGATGGCGTTGCACGGGCAGATCATCGGCATCGCCCGCTTCAGCTTTCAGCCGTCGCAGGTTGTCGTTGATGATGCTGGTGTCCTCACAATGCGTCATGATGGGCAGCGGCGCCGTTTCGAAAATGCGTTGCAGCGCCTCTTCGCGGTCAACGAGCATGTTGCCCGTGGATGAGCCCATGAAGAGCTTGATGCCCGGAATGCGGTGAACGTCGAGGCGGGGAAACAGGTGGGCGTTGTCGTTGGTGGCGCCGAAGAAGAATGAATAGTTTACGTGGCTCTCTCGTGCGGCGCGTTCAAATTTTTCGTCTAGGGCTTCGAGCGTTGTTGTCTGCGGCACGGTGTTGGGCATGTCGAAGTAAGATGTTACGCCGCCGAAGGCCGCCGCCGTGCTTTCGCTTTCGATGTCGGCCTTGCGGGTGAGACCTGGCTCGCGAAAGTGTACGTGCTCGTCAATCACGCCCGGAATAACGAAGCANCCCGTGGCATCGACGATCAAGTCGGCGTTGCCANAGGCTTCGTTTGTGTGGTTTTCAATAATGTCGGTGATGGTGTCGTCGTCGATGAGCACGCAACCCCTCAGCGACTTCCCTTCGTTTACAATCGTGGCGTCCTTAATGAGCGTTCTCATCTTGCCACAGTGTCTAACGGTGCGGCCATCTGATTGGGGGTGGGGGGCGCCGGCATTTGCCTGTTCGGCTGCGGTGCGGGCGGTGCATATTGCTCGGCGGTGCCATTCATGATGGCCTCGTTTTGCTTGGCTTTCTCCACGTAATCCTTCACGTAGGCATCACCCTTGAATCGCGGCGTTGCCTTGCTCAACAAGGCTTCTATCCATGGTGTGAGTTCTGGATAGGGGTAGCCGGCCGTCAGCATGAAGAATACGCCGGGGCCCAACACGTTGTCGAAGTTGTCTTCGATGAACTTCGTCTGCAGCTGATCCTTCTTTTGGGCGATCTCTACTGCCTCTTTGTTGAGCTGGGCGTTAACGGCGTTCTCGTCCTTGCCCTCCATGATGGCTTGGCTCTGCTTGTGTCCTAGGTCGATGATTTGATTGTCCAGCTGGTTGTATTCCTCTATGAAGTCGAAGAGTTTCTCGTTGAGCGCTGTTCCGCTCACATACTGTTGCGTGTTGTCTATCCTCACCGTTATCTCGCCACTCTCCAGCACTACGGGCATCACGCCCTTGTCGTCCATGAACAGTGTTGTCATCTGCGTGCTGTCCACCGTGCCTTGGAAGTGGAATTGTCCGTGCACCACCTCGCAAGAGTCCACGTTTTTCAGTTCTCCGCTGTCGTACACTTTGAGGTAAAGCATACGGCCATCGAGCATCGAAACGTTGCTCGAGCCCTGTATGATGTAGGAGTTTGCGCACGATGTGAGCGCAGCAAGGATGAATGATAAGTATAGGTATTTATACATATAGCCTGTGTCTTCGACTTTCAAATCAGCCACAAATGTACGGCGTATTCTCGAAGAATGAAAATAAATTTATGCAATTTAAAGCATGGCGCCCTTGTTTTATGATTTTTTTTCGTCCCGTGCCAGCTCGTGAGAAATCCGATGCATGCTGTATAGTTCAAAAACGGCGGCTAGGAAGAGCACCAACACCCAATTGTTGTGCACTATATACTGTGTGTAAACATTGAGGCCGGTGATGCCGTTTTTCTCGAATAAGGGCAAAGCAAAGTGGCATTGTTGTTCCACCATGAGCACGCCGGCGAGAATGAACAGCACATCGGCCAGCANCATGATGCGGCGCAATCGACGTATCGTGNCGCTGTTGCCCTCGTAGCATTGCATCATCTGCATGACACCGAAGCAGATGGCACCAATCAAAAACATCCACGCTCCGATCATGGCTTGTCCAAAGAATGGCAACGCCACGCCGGCCACCATCAGCAGGCCGCCCAAGGCAAAAACGATGCTTTGCAGACTATTTAGTGGTCTCATTGCCGTTGTTGAGTTCATCGCTCAGCACGAAGATGTCTTCGTCGTCCGTTTTCATGAAATAGCGTTCGCGGGCGATGCGCGACACGGCCTTGCCCCGTGTGCGAAGCGCCTTCAGCTCCCGCTGATCTTTGGCATACTGCGCGTTGTAGTCTTGTATCTGCTCCTTCAGTTCGCGCGTCTGCATNTCNAGTTTCATNCGCTTCATGAAACTGTTTTCGTCCACCACGCCGGTGATCAGCACGCCCGCGATGATGACGATCCAATATTTGTTGCGGCGAATAAACGTCCAGATGGGATTGAGTTTGCTCATTNGTGTTATATTTTTTGCAAAAATAGCGGTTTTCGCGCAAAAAACCACTATCTTTGCATAAAATTTTTCCTACATCATGCAAGATTATATCGTATCGGCGCGCAAGTATAGGCCGATGACGTTCGACACCGTGGTGGGCCAAGCGGCACTCACCACCACGTTGCGCCACGCCGTTGACAGCCGCAAACTGGCGCATGCCNACCTCTTCTGCGGTCCTCGCGGCGTGGGCAAGACCACCTGCGCCCGCATTTTTGCCAAAGCCATCAACTGTGAAAATCCTGTGAATGGCGAGGCCTGCAACGAGTGTGAGAGCTGCAAAGCCTTCAACGAGCAACGCTCCTACAACATCTTTGAGTTGGACGCCGCATCCAACAATGGCGTGGAGCACATCAAACACCTCATGGAACAGACGCGCATTCCGCCGCAAGTGGGTCGCTACAAGGTGTTTATCATCGACGAGGTTCACATGCTTTCGTCTCAAGCCTTCAACGCCTTCCTCAAGACGCTTGAGGAACCGCCAGCTCATGTTATCTTCATTCTCGCCACAACGGAGAAGCATAAGATATTGCCCACCATTATCTCGCGCTGCCAAATCTACGACTTTGAACGCATCTCAGTGCCAGCTATCGTTGATCACCTCAAGATGGTGGCCGAAAAAGAAGGCGTGGAATACGAGGAAGATGCCCTGCATGTCATCGCCGAAAAGGCCGATGGCGGTATGCGCGATGCGCTCTCGGTGTTCGATCAGGCCGTGTCGTTCTGCCAAGGCCCCGTTACCTATGCCAAGGTGCTTGAGGATCTCAACGTCCTCGATCTCGACATCTATTTCCGCTTTATCGACTTGGCTCTCGACAACAATGTGCCGGACATCATGCTGCTCCTCGATGAAGCACTTCGCAAAGGTTTCGACGGAGGGCAACTCATCAATGGGCTGGCCCGCCATGCGCGCAATCTTATGGTGGCCCGAGATGAGCGCTCATTGAAACTGCTGGAGACGAGCGAGAATCACAAAACCCGCTATCGGGAACAGGCCGCACGCTGCCAAGACCGGTTCCTCTATCGTGCCCTGCAAATCATGAACCGTTGCGATCAGGAGTATCGGCAGAGCTCCAACAAACGCCTGATCGTGGAACTCACGCTCATCGAAGTGGCGCAGATCACACAGGAAGACGACACCCCTGCAGCGGGGCGCCGCCCCGATAGATTGAAAACCCTGTTCCGAAANATTGTCAAGATGGTGCAGTCGGCAAATGCGGCTCCGCAGGTGGCCGCGACTGCACAACGACCCTTGCATACCGCGCGCAACAACCGTCCGACGACTGAGCCTCAGTCTCCCACGCCGGCGCCCCGATTAAAGCTTGGCGGCATCGGCACNTCTTTCTCCCGACTGAAAGACCGGCAGGATGCTTCTGTGCCGACCTCTTCTGGAAATGCTGCTACTCCGGCAAAAGAGGAGGCGCAACGTTTCACCAAAGAAGACTTGATGGAACAATGGCAGGCCATGTGTCGCCGAATGCAGGTCGCCGACAACGAGGTGGCCATAGCGGCGCGCATGCTCAANATGGCTCCTATGATCACCGACTATCCCCACGTGAGCGTCAGCGTGGACAACCAACTCTTGTTGCAGCAGATGAATGCCATCAGTGGGCGCATCCGCAACACGCTTGTGCATTATCTTCACAACAAAGACATCACGTTCACCGTGCGCTTGGCCGAAGCCCAAGANGTGACGCAGGTGTATTCGAAGAAAGAACGTTTCGAGACGCTTGCCACCAAAAATCCNGCCATCGGGAAATTGCAATCGCTCCTCGATCTCGAACTNTCTTGAGAGCANGGTNGGGCCTATCAGAACCTACCAGACATCACATCGCCGGTTGTCNTCCATGTTGAGGATAGCAGCCGNCGATGTTTTTTGTGTTTGCCGATGATGTTCGGAAAAGACAGAGGTCTCTTGTCTCTCGTCCAATGATTTACGAGAAGAATAGCAGTCCCACGCGATAGACTACGGCCGAAACCACCCANGCCAGCGCCGTGGTATAGAGGGCGGCAACGGCGGCCCATCGCCACGAGCCTGTTTCGCCTTTGATGGCGGCGATGGTGGCGATGCAGGGGAAATAGATGAGCACAAAGAGCAGATAGACGTAGGCCGTGAGGGGCGTAATGCCGTCGGCCTCCATCTTCTGCCGCAGATTGGCGTAGCGCGAACTTTGGTCTTCGATGGTGTCGTCGGCCACCTCCTCGTCGTTGGCGTAGAGCACGCCCATGGTGGAGGCCACAATTTCCTTGGCTCCCACGCCGGCAATGAGCGACACATCGAGCTTCCAGTCGAAGCCCTGTGCGCGGAATGCAGGTTCTACGGCCTTGCCCAGCCGTCCGATGTAGCTCTGCTCTTGTTGCTGTTGTGCCGACAAAGTGTCATCGTGGGGGAAATATCCCAGTGCCCAGACAATGACCGAGGCCACCAGAATGATGCCACCCATCTTCTTCAGATACTGTTTTCCCTTCTCCCAAGTGTGGCGCATGATGGCCTTGGCCGTGGGAAAGCGATAGGGTGGGAGCTCCATTACAAACGGTGTGTCTTCGCCTTTCAGAATGTAGCGCGAGAACACGCGGCTCACCACCACGGCGAGCGCGATGCCGATGACGTAGAGCGAGATCATCACGAGCGACTGATATCTCACGGCAAAGAACGTGCCGGCAATCATGATGTAGATGGGCAGGCGCGCCGAACAACTCATCAGCGGTATCACCATCATGGTGATCAGTCGCGACCGACGGCTTTCCACCGTTCGCGTGGCCATGACGGCCGGCACGTTGCACCCGAATCCCATGATGAGCGGTATGAACGATTTGCCGTGCACGCCCATCTTGTGCATCAGCTTGTCCATGATAAAGGCTGCGCGCGACATGTAGCCCGAGTCTTCCATAAACGAGATGAAGGTATAGAGAATGAGGATTTGCGGCAGAAAGATGATCACTGCTCCCACGCCGGCCAGCGCGCCGTCCACTATCATGGCCCTCACCGGACCATCGGGCAGCAGAGCATTCAGTTGGTCGGAGAGCCATCCCACGCCGGCATCGATCCAGTCCATGGGGTATTGGCCCAGCGTAAACGTGGCTTCAAACATGATGAACAACAACAAGAAAAACANCGGGAATCCCAACCATCGGTGGGTGATCAGCCGGTCTATCTTGTGGGTGGTGCTATAGGCGTCTTGGCCGTTGCCCTCCTTATAGCCCACGTCTTCGAGCGCGCCATGGATAAATCCGTATTTCGCATCCATGATGGCCGTTTCGGCATCCTGCTTGGTATTCTCTTGAATGATGCGGGCCGTGTCGTCGCGATGCCGCAATATTTCTTCATGGTCGGGCAGTTCGCCAATCACCTTTTCGGCCTCGCTGTCGTGNTCCAACAGCTTGATGGCCAGATAGCGTGTGGAATATTGTCGNCGCAGGTCGGCATATTGCTTCAGGTGTTCCTGCATCTCACCAATGCCGTGTTCGATGTCGGCACCATGGTTGATGTGGATGTGGCGCACTTTATGTCGCGAGAATTTTCCCTCATACACTTGGATGATGGTGGTGAAAAGTCGCTCCACGCCCTTGCCCGTNCTGAACACGGTGGGCACCATCGGGAATCCCAGCAACTCGCCTAGCTTGTCGGCGTCGAGCGTGTCGCCGCGCTGCTCCACCTCGTCATACATGTTGAGGGCTCCCACCATGCGCAGATTCATGTCGATGAGCTGTGTGGTGAGATACAGATTGCGCTCCAGATTGCTCGTGTCGATCACNTTGAGCACGATGTCGGGCAGCTTTTCGGTGATTTCCTTGCGCACATAGAGCTCCTCGGGCGAATAGGCCGACAGCGAATAAGTGCCAGGCAGGTCGGTCAGGCGGAACGTATAACCCTTGAATTCGGCCACGCCTTCCTTGGCATCCACCGTAACGCCGCTATAGTTGCCCACCCGTTCNTGAGCGCCCGAAGCAAAGTTGAAGAGCGAAGTTTTGCCACAGTTGGGGTTGCCCACCAATGCCACGCTGATTTCGCGTCGCCGTCGCAGCGCTTCCGTCTTCAGCACGCGCTCGGCTTGTTCGGCTTCCTCCTCGTCGGTGGGCACTATCACTCTCTGATTCACCTTGTCCATCAGTGGAGCCTCTTCGTGGGTGGNCACCTCTATCTGCTCGGCTTCGCTGTGGCGCAGCGACACCTCATAGCCCATAATTCTGTATTTCACAGGGTCTTGCAGTGGGGCATTGAGCAACACCTCCACCTCCTTTCCCTTGATGAATCCCATCTCTATGATGCGCTTGCGGAAGCCTCCGTGGCCCGCCACTTTCACGATGATGCCGTGCTCGCCGGTCTTCAGTTCGCTTAGTTTCATGGTTCTTGTTCGTCAGTGTCGTCAGTATTAGGGTGCGAAGTTACTAATTTTTGAGCGTAACGATGGGCTGCATGATGAAAATACCTAAAAGTAGGTATCGGGCAAACGCGTTTCCCATCGTTTTCGTTTCGCTCGTTTGCGTTTCTCCGCCTGCTGGTTTCGGTCGGCTATACTCGGGAATGAGAAGAAAAAGTTTGATTTTCTTCTTTATTCCATCCGTTTGCACTACCTTTGCCCCCGCGAAAGTATAGGAAAATGAAGCAGAAACTTGTTTTTTCGAAACGAATGCCGCAGGAGTTGGCGTTGGCCATTTCGGAGTGCGAACACGACCGCCTGTTCATCCTCACCGACGACACCACCGAGCGCTTATGCCGCCCCGTGGTGAGTCGCTATCTCTGTCTGAAGGGAGCGCAGGTCATTACTATTGCGGCGGGCGATGCGCACAAAGACCTCGATGCGCTGTCGGCCGTGTGGATGGCTCTGCAGCAGGGCGGTGCCACGCGCCATTCGTGTCTCATCAATCTGGGTGGCGGGATGGTGACCGACCTAGGCGGACTGGCGGCCTCCACCTTCAAGCGCGGCATCGATTTCATCAACATTCCCACCACGCTGTTGGCCATGGTGGATGCCTCTGTGGGCGGTAAAACGGGCATCAATTTCAACGGACTGAAAAACGAAATCGGCGTGTTNCGTGAGGCCGCCTGCGTCATCATCAANACACAGTTTCTCAAGACGCTCGACGACGAAAACCTGCGCTCNGGCTATGCCGAGATGCTCAAGCACGGGCTCATCAGCAGCAGAGAGATGCTCTCAGCGTTGTTGCGCTTTCCCATCGAAGGGGCCATGGAGGGCGACGCGCTGCGCGAACTCCAGCAAATGGTGGCCGAGAGCGTGGCCGTGAAACAGCGCATCGTGCTTCAAGATCCTCACGAGCACGGTCTGCGCAAGGCGCTCAATCTGGGCCACACCGTGGGCCACGCCATCGAGAGCTTGGCCCTGCGGCGCGGTCGTCCGCTGCTCCACGGATATGCCGTGGCCCACGGACTAGTGGCCGAGCTCTATCTCAGCCACGCTTGTTGTGGCTTCCCGCAAACCTTGTTGTCGCAAACGGCCGCCTTTGTGCGCCGCGTTTACGGGCAGGTGCCCATCACGTGCGACGACTATCCCGAGCTGCTCGACCTCATGACTCACGACAAGAAGAACACCGCCGGCGCCACCAATTTCACCCTTCTGGCCGATGCCGGACAACTATGTCTCAATCGTACCGCCTCGCCCGAGCTCATCGCCGAGGCGCTCGACTTCTGTCGCGAGGGAGGGTAGGGCGCATCCATCGCGCCCTTCCCCGGCACCTATGTAATAGGTATATAAAAAGCGGACACACCCTGCCGACCGTTTAATGGTCTTTCGGGTGCGTCCGTTTTCTTGTTGTTGGCGTATCTTTGGCGTCGTTGGCCGGGCTCGCGGCCCTGCTTGCGCCTTGTGCTCCTGCTTATTCGGGCAGCGAGATAGCCTCCGAGGGGCATACCCCCGCGCAGGTGCCACACTCCGTGCAAGCATCCGGATCAATCGAATAGCGCTCGCCCTCCGAGATTGCTCCTACGGGGCATTCATCAATACAAGTGCCGCATGCAATGCAGTCTTCACCAATTACGTAAGCCATAATGTTTTCGTTTTTATAGTTAATATTAATGATTCTGTTGACGTCTCTCTAAGTCGTCATTGTTGATGTATCGTCTGATTAGACGATGCAAAGTTAGTGCAAATTTCTTTACATCATCATTTTTAGGTATCTAAAATGCCGNAATTTAAAGTTTTTTCGCATTTCGTCCCCATTCTGACTACCTATTTATAATGACGGAACGGCGCAACACAATAAATCGACCACAGCTCCGTTATTCATCTGATATGAAACACACCCTACATCTCCTCGCCCTCGCGGCCCTGCTCATGATCGGCGGCCGCGCTTCGGCGCAAGACAGGACGGTGCAAAACCGCCCCTATACCGACCTGCGGGCCTTCCACTTCGGCGTGCTCGTGGGCGCCCATCTGCAAGACGTGGAGTTCACCAACGTTGGCCCGCAAATCATCTACGACGACCTGGGCAACGCCACCGGCCCCACGCTCATCACTTGCGACCAAGATCGCTGGAGCCTCGGCTTCACCGTGGGCGTGCTCGGCGAGGCCCGCATCAACAACCACTTTGCGTTGCGCGTGGCACCCGCCATGTATTTCGGCACCCGCCACTACACGTTCTACAACCACAGCGAGCTCGCCCCCGATGGTTCGCCCCTCCGCCAGCAGCAAGACATGAAGGGCGTGTATATCTCTTCTGCCGTGGATCTCATCTTTGCCGCCAAGCGCCACAACAACTATCGCCCCTACATCATGGCCGGCATCAACCCAATGCTCAATCTCACCGGCTCCTCCGAAGACTATCTTGCCTTCAAGCGCGCCGACTGCTTTCTCGAGCTCGGACTGGGCTGCGACTTCTATCTGCCCTTCTTCAAGCTCCGCCCCGAACTCAAATTTATGATGGGCCTCTCCAACGTGCTCGATGCCGGGCACGCCGACAAACTGCAAGACAAGAGCATGCGCCCCTACGCCAACGCCGTCTCCGACGCCCGCACCAAAATGTTTGCCCTCACTTTCTATTTCGAGTAAACGGAGGAGTCTGTGGCGCCCACCCTTGCTTGACGTGGCGATTTTTGCATGAACAAGAGGGCCCCAACACGGCCCAATTTGCACCATCTTGATGGCCTTGCATTTGCAAGCTATCGTCTTCGTGTCCTTTTCCTTCCGCCCTCGCGCCTTGCACCTGTCGTTTTGGGCCGCTCCTTCTGCGCCTTCGCGCCTTGCACCTGTCGTTTTTTTGTCGCTTCGTCTGCGCCCTCGCGCTTGCCAACTGCCGCCCTCGCATTTCCCATCCATTAGTCTTGCCTTCTCCAACCAATGGTTTCACGTTCTCCAACCAATGGTTTCACGTTCTCCATCCAATGGTTTCGTATTGGCTCGTCATTGGTCTTGCGTTAGTAAACCAATGGATAGCGACAATTAAGTTATTAACTTAATTATATTACCTTAATAACTTAATTCAATTACTTTATTAACTTAATTGTCGAAAGGCATTGGTTTGCGTTTCTGAGACCAATGGTGGGCAAATGCTGGGGCGGCGCCCGAGAGTGTGGAGTATGGGGAGCCTTGATGCGAAGTGCAAGGTGTGGCGTGTGGCGTTTTGGCGGCGGGATACTCTTGCGGCGGCAAGGGCGTTTTGGGAGCGTGGCGACGGAGGAACGTCAATGCCGCAGCTGTGGCTTAATGATACTGCAACGATGCTTTCCTGATACAACAACGATGCTCTTCTGATGCAGCAACAACGCTTTTCTGATACTGCGGCATTGCTTTCCTGATGCCGCAACGATGCTTTTCGGATACCGCAGACAGTGTTTACAGAAGCGGCGATGCTGGAGAAAAGGGGCGGGGGAGAACAACGAAACCGGCAAGGCGACAGCGGGGTGGCTGCGGTCTTGCCGGTTTGGAATATGCGTGGCGAGAGTCCCGATGGGGCCTCGCGGGATGTGCGATGGGTGAAGGCGGAGGTGAGGCGGCGCGGTGCCTGTGGGGCGGCGCGGCTCAATATTCGTCTTCGTTGAATAGNAAGTCTTCTTTCGTGGGGTAGTCGGGCCAGAGGTCTTCGATGCTCTCATAGACGTCGCCTTCGTCTTCTATCTCTTGAAGATTCTCCAGCACCTCGAGCGGCAGTCCGCTGCGAGTGGCATAGTCGATGAGCTCTTCTTTGGTGGCGGGCCAAGGCGCATCTTCCAGTTTTGAGGCCAATTCAAGTGTCCAATACATAGTTTTTCTGTTTTACGCGTTGTAGATTTCCACCCGCCTGANGGTCTTCCTGCGGCGGCGAAACGGCGGTTTCGGCGGGGCNGGATGGCGTTGGCGGTGTGTTTTAGGCGCGCAAAGGTAATAATAAAAACTGAACTACTTCGTTTTATTCCATGTTTTTTCTCTTACACCGTCAATAAAATTCAATTTTCTGGCCAAAACGAACAGATAGTCGCTGAGGCGGTTGATGTAGTGGGTGACTTCGGGATCGAGGGGCGAGAGTTCGTCGAGCTTGAAGATGCGGCGCTCTGCGCGGCGACACACGGTGCGGCAGATGTGGGCTTGCGCGGCCTCGTGGGAGCCTCCGGGGAGTATGAATGCTGTTTGCGGCGGAATGCTGGCGTTGATGTCGTCGATNTGCTGTTCGAGGAAGGCCGTCTCTTCGGCGGCCATGGTGAACGAGGGGGCGAGCTCGGTGGTTTCCTTGTCGGTGGCCAGATAGGAGCACACGGTGAAGAGGTTGCGCTGGGTGCGAACGATGATGTCTTTGTCGTCGCCGTCTTTCATCCACGAGGCCAGCATGCCCAGATGAGCGCTGAGTTCGTCCACAGTTCCGTAGGCTTCGATGCGCGGATGCGTTTTTCTCACTCTGTGTCCGCCGATGAGAGAGGTCACGCCGTCATCGCCGGTCTTGGTATAGACTCTTGTGATTTTCGTTGTCATGTGGTGTAGGTGTGTTTTAGGGTTAATGTTGATTAGAAGTTGATGATGTAGTGTTGCTTGTAGCGTTTGCGGTCGAAGAAGATGATGCCGCAGTAGTAGAGGTCGAAGGTGGTGATGCATTGCTCGTTGTTGACCACGCGCTGCCACTGCTCGCGCGCTGCACTACTATCGGCTATGCCCTCCATCACGATGATGGTGTTGGCGTCGGCGCCGGCGATGGCCTGTTGCAGAAGCGATTCGGCATCGGTGCCGGCGGTCAGGCGGAGCAACTCGATGGCGCTGTTCGGACGGAGCGCATCGGAGCTATCGATGCGGGCCTTGTTGCATCCGGCTGCGAAGTAGGGCGCGTAGGGCGATTGTGGCCCCAATTTGTCGATGACAACGCGGGGTTGTCGCATATTGGCCAACCGGAAGTAGAGGCGCGCCAAGCGCTGCTGATCTTTGGGCATGTTGGCGGACTCGGAGCGTAGCCGGTCGTAGGCATAATAGGGCCAATGCTCGTTCACCACGTAGCGCACGAAGCGATAGGCCCACGGCGACTGGATGCCGAAGCCGCGGCTGTGGCGGCAGCGTTTCAGCCAAATCCATGCCCTGCGTAGTGCGCTCATGCTGCAAACTTACGAAAAAAATGTCATACCGCCATCATTTTGCACATAAAATCTTCACGGTATGTCGTGAAAAAGGCGTAACTTCGCAGCAGCAACATCCATAACGCCGCATTGGCNGGGTGGTGGAGAAATAGCTGTTGACCGTTGAACTCACTGATTAAAAANACAATATGAAGAAACGAATTCTCACCTTGGCATGCTTTGTGGCATGCATCGGCGCAGCCCTCACTTTNGGGGTTGCCCTCTGCAATGCATCGGAACCCGAGTCCGAGCGCGTGGATCATCCGTGGAAAGGCAAGCGCGTGGCCTATCTGGGCGATTCCATCACCGACCCGAAGGTGAAGGCCACCGATCGGCAATATTGGCGCTTTCTGGAAGACTGGTTGGGCACCACGTCCTATGTGTATGCCGTGAGCGGCCGGCAATGGAACGATATTCCGCATCAGGCCGACCTGCTGAAACAGGAGCATGGCAATGATTTTGATGCCATCATCGTCTTCATCGGCACCAACGATTTCAATGCTGCCGTGCCCGTGGGACAATGGTTTGTGGAGACCGACACCACGGTGCTGGCCGCTGTGCATCGCGAGGCCGCTGTGGTGCACCGTCGCATGCGTCGTCCCGACATGAATGCCACCACCTTCCGCGGTCGCATCAATATAGCGCTCGACTCGCTGAAACGCACTTTTCCCACAAAGCAAATCGTGCTGATGACGCCCATCCATCGTGCCTTTTTTGCTTCGGGCAACAAAAATATTCAGCCCGATGAGCGCTATCAGAACGAGTGCGGCGAATACGTAAGTGCTTATGTGGAGAGTGTGAAAGAGGCTGGAAACATCTGGGCCGTCCCCGTGATTGACCTCAATGCCGACTGCGGACTCTATCCCGTGATGGACGAACACGTGCAGTATTTCAATCGTGCCGACACCGACCGTCTGCACCCCAATCGCGAAGGACACCGCCGCATGGCTCGCACCATCTACTATCGGCTGATGTCGCTGCCCTGCATATTCTGAACAACGTTGCAAGGTCGAGCTTCTTGAGGCAAGCGACAAGCATAAAAACAGAGCGCATCCGGAAGTGGATGCGCTCTGTTTTTATGAAGGTGTTCTCGTGAAATTACTCGGCGTCCTTGTAGAGGAGCGGGTAGTTGAGATTCAGGAGAGAACCCAGAGACGACTGCGTGGGATCTTTCGAACCATAGGCCCTGATGGCCAAGCGATAGAGTATGTCGGCTCCGAAGTTGTTGGCGGGCCAGGTGTCGTTGGCTGCAAACTCGATGAAATAGTAGCCGTCTTCGTCTTTCGTGAACGAGCCGGAGATGCTCACATCCTCGGAAGTGGCCGTTGTCAGCGCGGTGTATCCGGAGTCAACACCAACGATGCTCGTGTACAAATAGTACACACCGCCATACGATCCGCAATACTGCATGTTGTAGATAGAGAGGGTGAGCGTTTCCTTGTCAACCGTCACGGGGATATAAATCATGTTGAGAATGTTGATAAGATAGTTGTCGCCGTCTTTCTCCAGCGTTGCCGAATAAGGCTTGTAGCCGTTCTCACTGAAGTCGTAGTAGTAGAGATTGTATTGTCCGAGGAAGATGTTGTCGAAGTCAAACTGCGACACGGTGATGGTGTCTGTCATGCCCTCGATGCCATAAACCACGTAGCCGTCGCGCATGTCGCCGGTGGTGTTTTCGGCGATGTCGATGTGCAGACTGTCGTTTTCAAAGTAGGCGGTGATCCAGTCGTCGCTGGTCTCAATGATCACATCGAGGTTGCTGACGAGCGGATAGGCGAGGTTAGAAACCGTGTCGCCCACGTTGATTTCGCTCGGCACTCCGCTATTGTCGTAGTCGGCGCCCAATTGTTGCACAATCACCACCGTGGAATCGTTGCCATAATAGAGCACGAGCTTGGCCGAGCGGCCTTCATATTTTGTGTTCGGATTGGCGGTCACCGTGACGATGGAGCCGTTCACCGTGGCGGTGCACCACGAGGAATTGAGCGATGCNGTGGCNGTGCCAGGAGCTTGATATTCCACTGTTCCCGTGCCGCCCTTGGCGCTAAAGAGCACGTGAGACTCAACGATGCTGATTTGCGATTCGGCAGCTTCGTAGTCGTAGTCGCTGCACGCCGCCATGAGTGTGGCGACGGCAACGAGCATCATATACTTAATGGATGTTTTCATCTGTTCTGATTTTTAGAGTTAATCATTGCTTGACGAGTANAGGGCTGNNNATCTTATCCAGGTAGCCTGCCANTGCAGCGGAAGAGAAGCTTTGCGACTTGAAGGCTTCCACATAGAGGNTCTCCAGCTCGTAGCCGTAGTAGGTGCCGGAGAATGTGCCGCTAACGGTGCCGGAATCATCGCAATCGATCATGATGGAGTAGGGGATGCCGGTGGNATATGAGGTCCAATAGCTGCCGGCAAAGCCGTAGATGGGATAGACATAGTATCTTGTGCCATACATACCCCAATAGGCGCCACTCTCGATATACATTCCGTTGGTTTCGCTGTCAACGACAACGGGGATGGTGAGATGATAGCCGTCATACTCGCAAACGAACTCGTAGTCGTTTTCGGTGCCTTTCTGGAACGTCCAAGGCAGGACTGCACTGCCTGTAGAGCCGTCGCACAGATAGTAGAGACCGTAGAGATTCTCCATGTCATACTGNACAATGCGCAAGGTTTCGCTGCCTGCTGCGCTCGTGATCACAACATCGGCGGCGCGCACGGTGCCGGTGGTGTTTTCGGTGAGCGAGAGTGTGAGCGTTTCTCCGTCTTGCGAAATCGAAACCCAGTCGGCGTCGGTGGTGTAGGTGAACATGCTTCCGAACTTCAGGTTGTATTCCTTCGTCACGGCGTCGTTGCTGAAGGTGAGTTTGTTCTCTGTTGCACCAAGAGCCGAAATCACGTAGTCGGGCGTGAGGATGCCTTGGAACACCACATCGTTGGATGCCTCTTCGGTGCTGGTGAGCGTGAGCTCGGTCTCGTCGAGCACGAAGTTGTGAAGCGGCTTCTCCTCGATGGAAACTGTGTTATAGAGGCGGATACCCTTNTCGGTGAATGTGAAGGCAGACGAAACCGATGACGTGTCGCTGCTGGCGAANGCTACCTGACGAGAGTCGTAATCAAAGGCGGCGTCGATGCCATAGATGCCTTCCGAAGCAATCGTGAACACCATGGTCTCTTGCATGGCCTTCACCTTGGCCAAATAGTCTTCTGCGGGTTCGGTGAGGCGATAGAGATACATCACGCTGTGGGTGNTGTTGCCCAAGCTTTCAAGGTCTTCGCCCTTGGTGGCATGCACTTTGATGACATCTTCGCCCAAGCTGTCAACCACGAATTCGAAGGTGCCGCCGTAGCCTTGATATTCCGAGCTTGTAGGCGTGGAAAAGAAGTGCAACAGTTCGTTGTAGGTGTCGAAGGTGAGCAAGGCGCCCGAGTTCTGATTGACGCTGTAGTAGGACGTCACGGGGCCTTCCACGCCGGAATAATCTTTCACGACATCCTCGGCATTCACTTCCACCTGCTGCTCGTCGAACTTCAAGGTATAGACATAGCCGCCATACGACTGTGAAATCTCAGGATAGTATTCGAGCACCCATCCGTATTCGGAGTTGATGAGCGCCTGTTTCACTTTCGAAACTTCTTCGGCGACACGCTCCGATGCCGATTTGTCGAACACATCGTCTTGGTCTTTCAAACACGATTGAAAGAGCATCGTGGACAAACCAAGCAATACAAACAATATCTTTTTCATATCTTAGGTCCTCCTATGTTTATTCTACGGTTAAATCATCAAGGCTCACGCGACCGGAGATCACATCGTCCTGACGCTTCTGGATTTCGTCGCGCATCTCGTCGAGATTGATGCCCCATTCGTCTTCCATGTAGCTGTAGGCAATCTGCATCTTTTCTTCGATGAGCTCGCGGCCACTGATGCCGTCGTTGTCGGTNTGGGCGGCTTCTGTCAGCCATGNNTCCCACTGCTCGGCGGTGTTGGTGACATACNTGGACACCAGTTCGGCGAAGTCTTCACGATCCTCCATCTGNGCGTAGGCTGAAATGTAGCCGCGCCCCAGATAGCCGNTGTCGTAGGGCTCCTCACTCCAGCTGTCGGCCACATAGGTGGTGCCGGTGATTTGCTGGAACGAAGCAGAGTAGGGCTTCGTCTGGTTCAGGATGTGGGTGAACTCGTGNTGGATGGTTTTCAGGTAATAGTTGTTCAAGNCTTCTGCACTCGACAAGTATTCGCTCAGATAGTTGGTTCCCATCAGATAGATCTTCTTGCCGCCTTCTGCCGTACCCAGCACAANGGTGTTGTTGTTTTTGAAACGCCAGGTGCCGGTGGTGTAGATCATCTTGGGGAAATAGGCACGTGTGAAATTGATGCCGTCTTCGGCCAATTTGTCGTAGGGCTCCAGACAGAGATACTTCACAAGGTGGGCCAGTTTTATGGCGTCTTCATACTTGGACGGCACTTCGTAGTAGCCGAAGTNGCCCTCGTTGGCCTCATAGCGATACTTGAACTCGATGTTGTATGGGTTCAGATAGTTGGCCTCAAGCCACCGGTCGAAGTCGTTTTTCTCGGTCTCACCGGTGGAGATGATGCTTTTTGATGTGTCGGGATCGTCGCTGGAGCAGGACGACAGCACCGGCGCAGCCATCAACAGACCGCAAACGTAATATAATATACTCTTTTTCATGTTTGTGTTCGTTTGGTTTTACGCTTATTCTTCGTCGTCATTTCTCGGGTTGGGATCGAGACCGGCATCGCGCACCTTCAGAGGAATCTGGATGGCGCGGCGAGGATCGTCCTCTGTAAGCCAATCGTCCACCGATTCAATCAAGAGGCTGATGCTGATGGTGCGGCGCGGGATGANAATGCCGTAGCGCTTCACATCCCACCAGCGGATACCCATCTGGAGCGTTTCGATGCGACGGAAACCGAGCACGCATTGCAACATACACTCCTGCGTGCTGCCTTCGGCACCGATGCTGAAACCGGGATGGAGATGCTTCTTGATGGTGGGCGTCTCTCCATCTTCATCATCATACGAATANTTCACGCTGTTGTAGAAGTTGGTGATGGTGTCGGGCGTGAGCGTCAGGGATGTATTCACGGTGTTCTGCATCCAAGAGGTGAGATCGGCAGCGGCTTTGTCATANTGTCCGGTCATCACATAAGCCTCGGCGCGGTTGAGCAGACANTCGTCGGTGGTGAAAGCCGGATAGACGGAGTGACGATAACCAATGCCGGCCACGGGGTCGGTGTACTCGAAGAGAAAGGGCGAGTGCCAGAAGATGACATAATTGTAGTTGGTGCCGCTGTAATATTTGGGCTTGTCGTAGTAATTTTTACGACCTGAGCCCCAGATGTTTTCGGCCTCTGTGGTCTCGTGCGTGCTGATGTAGTTGGTGTGCTGATACTTCTTGTTGTAGCTATAGGGACCAAAGATGACACCCATGTTGGAGTAGCTGGTCAGCAGCAGCAGGTTGCAATTCAGCTCAGTGTCAATGTAGTGCTGCGAGATCACCGAGAAAGACTGCGTCATGGATGCCGTGGCGCTGTTGTCTCTCAACATGCTCTTGGGGTTTTTGCCCAAGCACTTGTTGGCATATTCGATGGCCTTGTCCCACTCTTGGTGATAGAGATAGAAACGGGTGGCGAAGGCGTATGCGGCCAGCGAGTTGAAGTGATACTTGGGCACNGAGAGGTGNCTGTCGCCCACATAGGGCAGGGCTTCCTCGATGTCGGCCTTGATGTTATTGTAGGCCTCTTCGAGCGTTCCACGACCATACTGCGGATTGAGCGATGTGCCGGCCTCGGTGATGTAGGGCATGCCCATGTAGGAAGCGGCCGTTTTGGGATCGTAGGCCATACAGAATTCGTTCACCAGAATGAAGTGTCCGTAGGCACGGCACATCAATGCTTCGGCATACGCGTTGCGCATGTTTTCAGATTCCTGCCAGTTGTCCAATTTCATGATGCCTTCNAGCGCGAGGTTGGCGTTGGCAATGGCCTGATAGCAGGATTGATAAAANCTTTCGGGCGACTCGTTGTNCGACTCGGTCACATCTTCCCAATTATACACCTGATCAATGAATCGTTCGGTGTAGGGGTTGTTGCGCAGATAGGTCTCCACGTTGTCCGACATCAGTTCGTTGACGAGTGGATAGCCATTGTCGGGATAAGCCTCCACCAGCATGGAGATGACTTTCGACTCGGAATCCACCTCGGTGCGGTTGTCGGGAAGTTCGTCGAGGAAATCGTTGCACGCCGTCAGCAAGGGCAGGCCCATCGCCAGCAGGGCAACGCGAATAATATTTTTCTTGTTCATATCAAATACTCTAATTTCGTTTTACATTCCAAGTTTAAGTGTCAGCGTGAACTGCTTCGGCATAGGAACAGCCACACCGCCGGTGTTGAAGAACTCGGGATCTTGTCCGTTGAGCTTCTTGTCGGCATAGAAAAGGAACAAGTTGGTGGCCTGCAGTTTCAACGAGAGGTTGGACAAACCAACCGGGGCAATGAGCGTCTTGGGGAAGTCGTAGGCCAGAGAAATCTCTTTCATACGAATGAAGTCGCCCTTGGCAATGCGTGCACTACTATAATTGTAGGCATTGTAGGCATAGGCGATGTCCCTGTTGTTGTAATATTGCTGCATGTTGGCAATGACGGGCACATCGGTGTAGGCCTCGTCGCCGGGCACCATCCAACGGTTGTTGAACTCTTTAGGCGTGGAGGTGAGGTCGGAATACCTGTATTTGAACACGGGGTCGAGACGCACCACGTTGCCAAACGAGTAGGTGATGAAGCAGTTGAGCGTGAAGCCCTTGTAGCGGAAAATGTTGCCAAACGAGCCTACATCGGTGGGATCGGTGGAACCCTCATACTTCAAGAAACTGAGTTTGTCGGGATCGCTCTCTTGGAAATAGATGCCCGTGCTCGAGATGTTGCCATCTTGATCGAGGAACGTGGGAATACCCTCGGAGTTGAGGCCCATGAACGGCACGGAGAAGAGCGAACGCACGGGATAGCCCTCCATGGTGAAGCCAACGCCCGACACGAGGTCGATGATGCGCGAGGTGGTCTCCAGATTGGTCACCTCATTGTGCGTGTGCGAGTAGATGAAGTTGGTGGTCCAAGTGAAATCCTTTGTCTTGATGTTGGTGGTGGTGAGACCGATTTCCACACCATTCGACTTCATGTCGGCCACATTGCCATANCGACGAATGACGCCGCTGGTGCCCTGCGTGGAGATGGGACCGATGAGGTCGTAGTTCTTACGCGTGTACCAGTCGAAGGTGAGGTTGATGCGGTTGTTCAAGAAGCCGGCATCGAAGCCAAGGTTGAACTCGTGCTTCTTCTCATAGGTGAGGTCGGCGTTGCCCGGGGCGCTCTGATAGAGGGCGCTTTCGGTGGCATCTGCCGTGGGGCGCCAAGGATTCTCACTCTTGATGACGGCGATAGAGTTGGTCACAGAGGGACGGTCGCCGGTGAGCGAGTAGGAGGCTTTCAGCGTGAAGTGGCTGAGCCATCCGTTCTTGAAGGCATCGGCAAACCACGATTCTTCGTGCATGTTCCAAGCTGCCGAGATGTTCCATGTGGGCATCCAGCGAGCCGAGGTGGCTTTTCCCAGACCGTTGGTGCCTTCGTAGCGCACCGTTCCGTTCAGGGTGTAGCGGCCTTTATATGAATAGGTGGCGTTGGCAAAGAACGCGGCCGAGCGCACGTGAGTGTTGGCCATCGTGAAATAGTCGCTGCCTTCTTCCACGCCCTTNTTGAACACGCGGTAGTCGTAGTTGGCGATTTCGCCCATGCTGTATTGCATACCCCAACCACGGAACCATGTGGAACGACGGTCGATGGANTTGGCTTCCATACCGCCAAAGAGGTTCACAATGTGAGTGTCGTTGAANACATCGCTGTATTGAGCTGTGGCGCGGAAGTCCCAGCCAAACATTTTGCGATCGGTGCGCTCATAGATACCTCCATTGGGGAGCACGCTCACGGGATACTCGTATTCCTCATCGGGATCGTCATAGAGGAAGGGGTTGTTGTCGCGAATGGTGGTGGTGCTCATGGAGCGATAGGCCAAAGCCTGGTTGGAGTCGTCGAGAATGTTGTGCTCCTGAGAGGTGGTGGCATACTTCACTGCGCCCAGCACACTCAGTTCCAACTGATTGATGGGCTTGTAGTCGAGGCGGAGCTGCGAACGGAAATCGGTGGTTCCTAGTTCCATGTAGTTGTTCTCCAACTCGTGCAGAATGTTGAACGGAGCATAGTTGCGCTGATAGTACTCGTTGGGATCAAGGGTGCGCGAGGTGTTCAGTGCATAGGAGTAAGGGTTGATGTCGAAGTCGCGCGTCACCTCACCGCTCACNACATCGGTGCTGCTACCGAGCGTGCCAGGAGCACGCTGTTTGCGGAACGAGGCGCTGCTGATCATGTTGAGCGACACCTTGTTGGAAATCTTGAACGTGGTGTTCAGGTTGGCCGTGTAGCGTTGCACCTTGCTTTGCTTGGTCCATCCTGGGTCGAGCATGGCGGAGAGCGATGCATAGTATTGTGCTTTTTCTGTACCGGCAGATACACTGATAGAGTGNCTGTGCTGGATGGCATTGCTGAACAGCAGGTCAAACCAGTCGGTGTTGCGATACTCGGCTTCGCGCAGATAGGCCGCTTTGGCTTCGGCGGTGTTGGCCAAACCGAACTGACCCGTTGTGGCGTCATACTGCGAGATGAGTTCATACATCTTTCCGTAAACACCATATTCGNTCTTGTTCGAAACAGAAGCGTAGTTCAGGTGGCCCTTTTGTGCCAACTCTTGATAGACAGACATCTGGTCTTGCGAGTTCATAATGTTGAACTCGGAGTAGCTCGGGACGAGACGCATGGTGTATTCGCCCGTATAGTTGATGTGCGTTTGTCCGGCCTTACCTTTCTTGGTGGTCACCACAATCACACCGGCCATGGCGCGAGCACCATAGATAGATGTGGCAGAACCATCTTTCAAAATTTGGAAACTCTCGATGTCGTCGGAGTTCAAACCGGCAATGGCCGAAGAAATCAGCGTCTCAGCATCACCCGACGAAAGGGCATCGGCGTCAATATCAGCGACATCTTCCATAATCACGCCATCCACCACCCACAGCGGTTTGCTGGAGCCGTAAATAGACGTGGCACCGCGCACGCGGATNTTCGGAGCCGTACCGAACGTACCCGACACGTTTTGCACGCTCACACCGGCCACGCGGCCTTCAAGCGAGCGGCTGATGTCGGCCACACCATCGAGTTTGGCCTTTTCGGCATCCACCTTGGTGGTGGCACCGGTGAACAAGCGGCGGTCCATCTTTTGCATACCCGTCACCACCACTTCGTCGATCATTTGGGCATCGGGTTGCATCGTCAGACGCATGCCGTTGGTTCCTTTCACTTCTTGGTTCTTGTAGCCAAGGTAGCTCACGACAAGCGTCTTTCCCTCAGCGCCGCTGAGCGAGAAGTTTCCGTCCACGTCGGTCACGGTGCCTACTTTCGAACCTTTTAGCATTACGGAAGCGCCGATGACGGGATCGCCGTTCTCGTCGAGAACAGTTCCCTTCACCGCTGATTGGGCAAAGACCGAACCTACACAAAGGAACAGACTTGCCAAAAACACAGTCAACCTTTTTTTCATAAACAAATCAATTAATGTATATATCAGTAAAATTATGTGCCTCTTGCGCGCGTACATATATGTAAAATATGTGTGTGCGATGGTTGCGGAGTCCGTCTCGGATGTCTATCGTCGGGGTCGCGGGGTGTGTCTTACTGCACTCACGGCAGCGCAGNTTTGTTACCGCGTCGTTTCGTTTCGGCGTCGCTCCACAGCTCAACGATTGGTTTGTGAATAGGGTGCAAAATTAAACAATATTTTTAAACCACGAAAACAAATTGGAAGAAAAGTTTCGATTTTGGTGAAAAATAGCACGCAGATGAATAAAAATGCGTGTCAAAAAGATAGCTTTTGTCTGTTTGTGGTCAAAAANTTTAAGCATCTCAGATTTGTCATCTTTTGAGGGAAGAGATAGATATTCTTGATCGAAAAAACTTTTTTGATATTCTTTCGATTGTTTGAAAAGGAGTTNCCGNCATCCTTTTAAATGGTATGCGATTGATACGTGTAGGATCTGTTCTTTCGGGACATCCGTTCCTACGTTTCGATGGTGCCATTCTTGAAAACNGANGGCGTCGTNTTTGGCGTTTCTTTTGTGCAAGCATTTTTTTGTAAATTTCAGACAACGTGCAAGATGTGTCGTGTCGTTGAATTATTTGATTTGAGAGACTCAGAAAATATGGTGCTGTTCTGGCCATTCTTGATTCCTCGTCCATTCCGGTGTCTTTTCTTGGGAATGCAGGATGTTTTTCTTGTTTTCCTCGCGCGCGCGTATATATAAAGAGTTGTCGGCATCGGCCTTGCTCCCGTCCCGCTTATGTTTTCCTCGCGCGCGCGTATATATAAAGAGGAGTGGGGTGGGAGTTGGAGCATCGCTGGTCGGCGTCCGTAGTTGGCGTGCATCGTGCGTTTTTGCGCGGGAGACGTGTCAAAAAGGAGGGGCGGAGTGGTGTTGGAGGGCTTGATTTCTCGTGTTTTTTCGCTTTTTCTTGAAAAAAGTTTGTAAAAGTTTTGTGGGTTTGAAAAAAGTGTGTACCTTTGCACTCGCTTTCAAGGATAACACTTCGAAGAACGATGGAGAGACGTCGGATGTGTCCCGAGCGATTGGGGCGCGTTTCTTTTTCTCTCTCCTTTGAGAAGGTTTTTGGAA